>ENA-UESJ01000001-UESJ01000001.1-human-gut-metagenome-genome-assembly--contig:-NODE-1-length-258838-cov-12.028157_pt1 | contig 258838 bp, 181 predicted proteins | sample MGYA00243000_ERZ508001 | MGnify/ENA primary metagenome ERZ508001 (study PRJEB26167, sample SAMN06115479) | human gut metagenome | host: Homo sapiens | place: China:Chongqing | collected 2015-03-03... | reverse complement strand
TACTTCGTCCCGGCTAACGTTCGAAACGGGCGCCTATTCGCGGGTTTGCAAGCAACCCGGCCCCGTTTCTTGCCACTTTTAGCCGGGACTTCGTTTCTCGGCTTCGGCATCGGGCCGGAATCATTCGCCGCGTTCCGCGGCAGGAAGCTGGCGCAACAGCAGGATCGGAAACGCAGCATCCTGCCATCGCCTCTAAAAGCGGTTTTAAACCGCCGCATTCTCGCTTGGAGCGGAAGAAGAACAACCGAAAGCCCGCGTGCCCGCACCGCACGACGACAAGCGATCCGCAAAAAAAAATTTGGCATTGCGCCCGTCTTGCACTATCTTTGGCAGCGCCTTATACAGGCGGCGGCTCGGCAAATTGCAAACAAGTTTGCATTTGCGCCCGTCTTGCACTATCTTTGTCTTCATCTTATGAACGGTCTGAAAATAATGATATGCGCCCTGCTGCTCGCAGCGGCAGGCGCCTGCAACCGGACCCAGGGTCCGGCGGTGGAAGTGGAGGACGCAGAGGAGCCTCACAACATGCTCTACGGCATCAATGCCGACGATTACCGCACCGAGACCGGGGAGGTCGGAAGCGGCGAAACGCTGGGGAAAATACTCAACGGATTCGGCGTGTCGGCCCTCGCGGTCGACCGGCTGGACAAAGCCTCGAAGGAGGTGTTCCCGCTGCGCAACATCCGCGCCGGGCACAAGTACACGGCCTTTATCCACGAGGATTCGCTCTACGCACCCCATCTCGACTACCTCGCCTATGAAATATCGGTCACCGACTATGTGGTCTTCGGATTCCACGACGACTCGGTCTCCGTGCGCAAGGACGCCAAGGCCTACACGCTGCGCCGCACGAAAAAAAGCGCCGTGATCAACTCCTCGCTCTGGGGCGCGATCATGGAGCAGCAGCTGCCCTACGCTCTGGCCGCCGAACTGGAGGACATCTACCAGTGGACGGTGGATTTCTTCGGCATCCAGAAGGGCGACGACTTCACGGTGATCTACGACGAGCGGTTCATCGACGACACGGTGTCGGTGGGCATCGGGCGCATCTGGGGCGCGAAGTTCTCGCAGGGCGGCAAGGAGTATTACGCCATCCCGTTCCGTCAGGGCGGCAAAATCCAGTACTGGGAGGCGGACGGCGCGAGCCTGCGCAAGCAGATGCTCAAGGCCCCGCTGAAATACTCGCGCATCAGTTCGAAATTCTCCTACGCCCGCAAACACCCGATCTACAAGGTCTACCGCCCGCACACGGGCGTCGACTACGCCGCGCCGAAAGGTACGCCCGTACACGCCGTGGCCGACGGCACGGTGACCTTCAAAGGCTGGGGCGGCGGAGGCGGCAACACACTCAAGATCAAGCATGCCGGCAACCTGATGACGGGTTATCTCCACTTGAGCGGCTATGCCAAGGGCATCGTCAAAGGTTCGCGCGTGTCGCAGGGTCAGCTGATCGGCTACGTCGGTTCGACGGGCGCATCGACCGGCCCGCACCTCGATTACCGCGTCTGGAAGAACGGCACGCCGATCGACCCGCTGAAGATTCCGTCGGAACCCGCCGAGCCGATCGCCAGGGAGAACCGCGCGCTGTTCGAATTCGTCCGCGACCGCATCACGGCTGAACTCAACGGCGAAGTCAGCCCCGAGGAGCAGATCACGCAGCTCGATTCGCTCGTCCTGCCCGCAACCGTACAAGCACCCGACAAACAATAAAACGACAGGCCTATGGAACGCACGGGAGTCATCATCGTAGCAGGGGGCAGCGGAAGCCGCGCAGGCGGCGCACGGCCCAAGCAGTTCCGGTTTCTGGGCGGCATGCCCGTACTGGCGCGCACGATCAACACGTTCGCCGCGGCGCTGCCCGGCGCCGAGATCGTGGCGGTACTTCCCGAACAGCACATCGGGTTCTGGAAAAACCTCTCGGCGCGTTTCGATGTCGCCGAACACAAAATCGCCGCGGGAGGCGCGGAGCGGTTCCACTCGGTGAGGAACGGATTGGCCGCGCTGACGTCCGACCCCGGGCTGATCGCCGTGCAGGACGGCGTGCGCCCGCTGGGGAGCGTCGCGATGATCCGCCGTGTGGCCGAAGCCGCCGCAAAACACGGGGCTGCGATTCCGGTCGTGGAGCCGGTGGATTCGTTCCGCGAAACGGACGGAGAGGCGGACGCCGCAGGGCGCGCGGCGTCGCACATCGTCGACCGCCGGCTTCTGCGCATCGTGCAGACCCCGCAAATCTTCCGCGCAGAGGTCCTGCGCCGCGCCTACGAGAGCGAATACCGCGCGGAGTTCACCGACGACGCTTCGGTGGTCGAGGCCGTCGGACAGGCGGTCTGCCTGGCGGAGGGCGAGCGCGAAAACCTCAAACTCACGACCCCCGGGGATTTCGTCATCGCCGAAGCGTTGATCGCCGCACGCGAAGAGGCCGAAAACGAAGAAGGGACTACCGATGCAGAGCACGTATAAATACCGCTTCGATCACAGCACGATCTACTGGACGCTGATTTACATCATCGTCTTCGTCCTGCTGGGCGGCCTGCTGTACCACTTGTACGAAGGGGGTTACCTCTCGGCGTGGTTCACCTCGTTCATCGTGGCGCTGGTGGCCCTGATGTCGCTGTCGATTCCCCGCAAGATCGTCGTGTCGGACGAGACGGTCGAAGTGCGCTGTCTGCTGGACATCACCGAAATACGCCGCGACGAGATCGCCTCGGTGCGCCGGGTGGACCCCAAACGCATGAAATGGTTTCTGCCGATCTTCGGCGGATGCGGGTTCTTCGGCTACTACGGACACTTCATCGACCTGCGGAGGCTGGACCGCGTGCGGCTCTACGCCTCGGAGTGGCGGAATTTCGTCGAGATCACGGACATCTACGAAGACCGGCTCTACGTCTCGTGCGCCGATGCCGACCGGCTGGTGGCCGAACTCACCCCGCCGGGCGGAAACCGCCCCGACGAAGATGCCGAGGAGGAGGCATAAGCGGCAGCCAATTTGCATACCCATTATTCACCTTATAAAACGAGTAAAAGATGAAAAAGTATCGTTGTGTAGTCTGCGAGTGGATCTACGATCCCGCAGTCGGCGATCCCGACGGAGGCATCGCCCCCGGAACGCCGTTCGAGGAGATTCCCGACGACTGGGCATGCCCGGTTTGCGGCGTCGACAAGAGCAATTTCGAAGAGGTCGAGGAATAGGCCCCGCTTCGGAGAAACGGAAGATGCGCCCCGGAAGGGAGCGCATCTTTTCGTTAACAAACCCGCAATTTCCCGACCCCCTGCCTTTCGCACGGACGCCGGCAGGCCGGTTCATAACCGATCCACCAGGGGACGGCAAGGCCGGAAAAAGACGGGAGCAGCGACATTGCGGCGTTCGGAGCCGCGCAACAAGTCCGGGGAGAGGGTCTTCCGGACGATGGATGCGCGGTTCTTCTTATCGGATGGAATTCAGCAGGTCCGTTTTCCCGTCGTTTACGAGTTTGAGGATCAGTTCCCCGAAGAGGGTGTTCTGCCAGGCGAACCACGCGCGGGTGAAATCCGCGGCATCGTGGCGCGAAAAACTTTCGTGCATGAATCCCGTTCCGGCGTCGGTGGTGATCAGCTGGCAGATGCAGTCGCGAATCTCTTCGTCGTCGGTCGCCGTGAAGGCCCGCATCATAATGCTCATGGGCCAGATCATTTCGACGCCGATATGGGGTCCTCCGATGCCCTCTCCGGCAGCTCCGCGCCAGAAATAGGGATTTTCCGTGCTCCACACGAACCGGCGCGTGTTCTCGTAAATCGGGTCCGTGCGCTCCACGTCGCCCAGATAGGGCATGGCCAAGAGCGACGGCACATTGGCGTCGTCCATAAGCTGCGCGCTGCCGAAACCGTCGACCTCGAAGGCGTAGATTTTTCCGAACTCCGGATGCTCCACGACAGCGTATTGCTGCAATGCCCCGGCCACCTCGTCGGCCAGCGCCGTGCACTCGGCGGCAAGCTCCCGCTCGCCGTTCACCGCCGTCAGGATCTCGGCGGCCTTGCGCAGCGACGTGACGGCCATGAAGTTCGACGGCACGAGGAATCCGAAGGTCGTGGCGTCGTCCGAAGGGCGGAACGCCGAGACGATCAGCCCCACGGGTTTCACGGGGTTGCCGCGCCCCACATGGCAGCGGGTGTCCAGCTGACGGTCCGTCGTGCGCAGGAAGGTGTAATCGCCCGGACCCTCCTTCATCTGCTGTTCGCGCAGCGTCTTCACGATGTTGCGCATGGCTTCGACCCACTCCGGGCCGAATACGGAATCGTCGCCCGTGGTCTTCCAGTAGTGGTGCGCAAGGCGCAGAGGATAACAATGGGAGTCGATCTCCCACTTGCGTTCGAAGACCATCGGGTCGGCCTGCGGAAAATCCGTCTTGTTGTGCGCCCCCGTCGGCGCAACGTTGAAAGCGTTGGCATAGGGGTCGATGTTGATCAGCTTCAGCTGGCGGCGGATCACCCCCGCGATCATCTTCTGCAACGCCGGGTCCTCCTTGCACAGCTGCACGTAGGGCCACACCTGCGCCCCCGAGTCGCGCAGCCACATGGCCGGAATGTCGCCCGTGTAGACGTAGGTATCGGGATTGCCGTCCGCATCCTCGCCGTAGTGCACCGTGGTGTCGAGCGTGTTGGGGAAGCAGTTGGCGAACATCCACCGCAGGCGTTCGTTGGTCAGAAGACCGCATACGCGGGCGATCTCCCCTTCCACTGCTTCCGACTTAAAAAGCCGTTTTTCCTCCGCAGACCGCTGGTCGGCGTACGCCTCCGGTTCGTCGGGGCAGTACCACACCTTGGGTTCGTCGCCCATCTCGAAGCGCAGCTCCCCGCCCTTCATCACGTCGGCATGACCGATCCAAGGCTTCGTGTAGGGTTGACCATTGAGCCAAACACGCTGGATATACTTGTTCTCCGCGGAGTTGTTCTCGGCTGTGATCGTGAACACACCGCCCGGGACCGTCACTTCGGCCCGGTCGAAGAGCGGCGATCCGAACCAGTAGCGTCCGCCCGCAGGCTCGGCTTCGTACATCCCCAGCGACGAGAGGACGTACCACGCCGACATCTGACCCACGTCCTCGTTGCCCGACAATCCGTCCGGCCGGTCGTGGTAGAGCGTCGTGAGCACCTCGCGGACCTTGTCGGCCGTTTTCCACGGCTGCCCCAGCATCGTATAGAGGTACAAAATATGGTGGCTCGGTTCGTTGCCGTGGGCGTATTGCCCGATCAGCCCCGAGATGTCGGGCGAGGTCTCGCCGCCTTCGATGACCGAACTTACCGTAAAGAGCGAATCGAGTTTTTCAATCATCTTCGCGCGCGAGCCGAACAGCCCTTCGAGCCCCCGGACATCGTGCGGCGCCAGCCATGTATACTGCCAGGCATTGCCTTCACAGTAATCGTCGGCGCGGTGCGTCGAGGCGAACGCATTGAAGGGCGTCCTCCAGCCCTTCCGCGAATCCCGGCCCCGCATGAAGCGCGTCGCAGGGTCGAAATAGTTGCGGTAGCTATGGCTGCGCTCCTCGAAATACTTCGCATCCTCCGCCTTGCCCAGCGTCTCGGCGGCACGCGCCGCCGCGCCGTCGGCCAAAGCGTACTCCATGTCATAGGCCACGGCCTCGTTGAACATCTCGCACGGGATGTAGCCGTACTCCATGCGCAGGCCGTTGCCCCGGTCGGGGTTCATGGCCGTCTTACGGATCGCCTCGAAGGCCTTTTCGCGGTCGAAGCCCCCGATGCCCTTCACGATGGCGTCCGCCACCGCTACGATGCCCGGGTTGCCCACCATGCAGTCGGTCTCGTTGCCCCACAGGTGCCACACCGGAAGGCGGCCCTGCTCGTCGGAGATATGCAGCATCGTCTGCACGATGTCGGCCATCTTCTCGGGATGCAGCACCGTCATCAGCGGCATTGCCGCCCGGTAGGTGTCCCACAGCGAGAAGGTCGTATAGTTCGTGAAATCGGCGTTGCGGTGGATCGCATGGTCCGAGCCGTAGTAGTCGCCGTTCACGTCGCAGAAGAGCGACGGGGCGATCATCGTATGGTAAAGAGCCGTATAGAAAATCCTGCGGGCCGTCTCGTCCGCAGTCTCGATCTTCACCTTCGACAATTCATCGTTCCACGCCTTGTCGGCAGCCTTCGCCGTTTCGTCGAAATCCCACCCCGGAAGCTCCGCCGCGAGGTTTTCCCGAGCGCCCTCCACGCTTACGGGCGATAAAGCGACTTTCAGCAGCAGCTCTTCCCCGTCGGTTGTCCGGAACGATGCCCGGGCGTAGTTATCGCCGATGGTTTCGAATTTTTCGAAGGGTTTCGAGAACTCCGCCACGAAATAGACCCGCTGGTCTTTGGCCCAGCCCGTCGAGTGGCGCCAGCCCGTCACCGTCCGGTCGCCCTCCTTTGCGAGATGCGTCTCCGTGGCCTTGTCCCAGCAGCCGCCGTTTTCCAGGTCGAAGACCACGGCTGCGGCATCCGACGCCGGGAAGGTGTAGCGGTGCAGACCCACGCGCGCCGTGGCCGTCAGCTCGGCCCGGATGCCGTAGCGCGTCAGCGGAACCGAATAGTAGCCCGGCCGGGCAATTTCTTGGGTCCGGTCGGCATAGGACCACAGTCCCGACACAGGGTCCGCCTCCTCACCCCGGGCGTAGGTCACATCGCCCGTGACGGGCATGACCGTCACGTCGAACAAATCGCCGATGCCCGTGCCGCTCAAATGCGTGTGCGAGAAGCCGATCACCGTCGAATCGCTCGCATGGTAGCCCGAGCACCAGTCCCACGTCTGCGGAATGCTCGTCGGACCCACCTGCACCAGGCCGAAGGGGACGTTGGCTCCCACGAAGACGTGCCCGTGGCCGCCTGTGCCGATCTTCGGATCGACATGGCGCGTGTAATTCTCCTCCGCGGCAGGCTGCGTGCAGCTGCCCAGCAGGGCCGCGGCGAATAAGAATCCCGTAAGTTTCATCTAGTTTCCAGTTTGAAGTTCAAAAGTAAGTTTTCCGCCCTTGAGCAAGTCATCGTGCAAGATACGATAATTTTTCAACGGTTTATCGCCAAGCGTCATCCGGTCGATATACCCTTCACCGCGTTTTTCGATCACCAGCGTTCCCCGCTCCGTGTCGATCTCCACACGGTCGAATGTCGGGGACGTCAGCGTGTAGTACGGCTCGCCCGGGCAGTCGGGGTACAGCCCCAGCATCGTGAAGACAGCCCACGCCGACATCGTCCCCGTGTCGTCGTTGCCCGGGATGCCGTCGGGGGCGGTGGTAAAGTATCGCTCCAACAGCCGCCGGGTTTCCCGCTGCGTGCGCCACTCCTCGCCCCGGAAGCGGCTGAAAAGGTAGGCATAGGCGATGTCGGGTTCGTTCGCAGGGTCGTACAACCCCTCGTCGAAGACCATTTGCAGTTTGTCAATGAATTTGCGTCGCCCGCCCATCAGCTTCGCAAGCCCCTCCACGTCGTGCGGAACGTAGAACGTATAGTTCCAAGCACTCCCCTCGTGGAAGCCCGGAGCCGCCGTGAAGTTCTCGCCCGCCTTCGGGTCAAAGGGGCTTAAAAACGATCCGTCGGGATGGAGCGGACGCAAAGTCCCGCTTTCCGGGCTGTAATAGCGTTTGTAGCCCAGCGAGCGGGCGCGGAACAGACGCGCGTCGTCCCCCTGTCCGAGCGAGTCGGCCAGCAGCGACAGGGCCGCATCGGCCATGTAGTACTCCAGCGCGTGCGAGACGGAGGTGTCGCCCGCAAGGTCCTTGGCATAGAATCCCAGCGGGATATAGCCTTTCTCGATATAGGGGTCGATGTCGGGCCGCATGCGGTTCTGCGCACCGGGTGTCGTGGCCGACTTGCGCATCGCCTCGTAGGCCTTGGCGACATCGAAATCCCGAAGGCCCTTCATCCAGCTGTCGACGATCACCGGGATCGCAGGGTCTCCCTCCATCGTGAAGGTCTCGCGGCCGTAAAGCTCCCATTTCGGAAGCCAACCCCACTCCTCGTACATCCCCGTCATCGAGCGCAGCATCTCCCGCTGACGATCCGGGTAGACAAGCGTCAGCAGCTGGTGCAGGTTGCGGCAGGTGTCCCACAGCGAGAAGACCGTATAGCGTTCGCCATCCGTCACGCCCGTCTCGCCCGAACGCTCCATCAGCGGGTATTCGCCGTTCACGTCGCTCACGAGGTTCGGATGCAGCAGCGCATGGTACAACGCCGTGTAGAACACCCTCTGCTGCTGCTCGGCGCCGCCCTCAACCCGGATTCTGCCCAGAGCCTCGTTCCAGCCCTTGCGGGCCTGTTCCCGGATGGCGTCGAACGGCGCGTCCGCGGGCTGCTCGGCATCGAGGTTTTTGCGCGCGTTCTCCGTAGAGACATACGAAATGCCCATGCGCACCTCCACCTGCTCGCCCGCCGCAAGGCCGTCGAAGGAGAACCAGTAGCCCACGTCGTCGCCCGAAAGCTCGCGCCCGTACTCCGTATAGAGTTTATACCTCCCGTTGTCCGGCGTCCACTCCGCCTCCACTCCCGTCATCTTCCGTTGCTTCTTCCAATAGCCGCCGGCACTCGGAGTCTTCGAAACGCGCAGCACGAAGTACACCGGGAAAACCTTCTGCGCATTGTAGCAGAACGTCCCAAGCAGCTTCGTGCCCTCGATCTCCGTGGCGCTCACCCGGCGAACCATCGCGCCGCTCTCGTTCGTAAGCCCCTCGCCCAGATTCAGCAGGATATGTCCTTCTCCCCCGGGGAATGTGTAGCGTTCCACCGAGGTACGCGCCGTGGCCGTGGCTTCGGCAAGGACGCCGTACTTGTCCAGAAAGACCGAGTAATAGCCCGGGGAGGCCTTTTCGTCCCTGTACGACGTGCCGTACTCCCGGTAATCCACCGTCAGAGGGCCCGTCGTGGCCATCGTCAGCAGCGCGCCCAGCTCGGGGCACCCCACGCCGCTCAAGGCGCCGTGCGCGAAGCCCGTGAAGAATTTGTTATGGTATTCGTAGGGCGTGGACCACCAGCGGGCGTCCTTGTCGTAGACGTTCTCCTCCGACCCCATGACGTTGAACGGAACCACCGACATCATCCCGTGCGGCGTGACCGCCCCGGGGTTCGCGGTCCCGAAGTTCGTAGTCCCGATGAACGGGTCGACCCGGTCGGCAGGGGTCTGCGCAGAAGCCGCAGCGCCGAAAACGGCTGCGGCGAGCGCCAGGGTAAGCAGCGTTCGTCGCAGTCGCATCAGAGGATCGAGTTTTTCTTCGTGAAGTCGATGATTTCGGGGATATAGCCGAACGCAAGGCCCGTAACCGTGTCGGCGCATCCGTAGTAGACGGCCACGCGTCCCGTCGCGGGGTCGTGAAGCGCAGCGCACGGGAACGTCACGTTCGGAACGTCGCCCATGCATTCGTACGTTTCGCGCGGCGAAATCAGGTAGGGACCGCTGCGGGCCGTGACCTTCCACGGCTCCTCCAAATCCAGCAGCGCCGAACCGAAGGCGTAGACATAACCGTTGCACGAGCGGAGCACCCCGTGGTAGAACAGAAGCCAGCCCTCCGACGTTTCGATGGGAACGGGGCCCGCGCCGATCTTCATGCACTGCCACGCCGAAACCTCGAACGCCGAGGGAGACATCACATGACGGTGGCGGCCCCAGAACTCCATGTCGGGGCTCTCCGAATAGAAGATGTCCCCGAAGGGCGTGTGACCCGTGTCGCTCGGACGCGACAGCATCGCGAACCGGCCCCCGATCTTGCGCGGGAACAGAACCCCGTTGCGGTTATAGGGAAGAAATGCGTTTTCAAGCTGGTGGAACGTCTCGAAATCATCCGTCCACGCGATGCCGATCGTCGGCCCGTGGTAGCCGTTGCACCACGTAACGTAGTATTTGTCGCCGATCTTCGCAACGCGAGGATCGTAGCCGTAGACCCACTGGCCGATCTCCGAGTCCGCACCCTCCAGCCGGAAGTCGGACTCCTCGATCTCCCACCGAAGGCCGTCGACCGAGAAGCCCACGTGGATGCGCATCCGGCGGTTCGTGTCGTCGCACCGGAAAACGCCCGCATAGTTATATTTTCCTTTTTTGAAGGGAACGACCGCCGAGTTGAAGATCGAATTCGACGTCGAAAGCGCATGACGCCCGATGATCGGGTTCTGCGTGTAACGCCACATCACCTCTTTGGAGCCGGCGGGGCGGTCCTCCCACGGCATATCGGGCTGATTCGAGCCCGCAATTTTCAGTGTATCCATATAAATTATTTGTCGTTTGGTTTGTCGTCATAGGTAAAGGGAACCAGCCGGGTGATCACGAAAGCCGGAATGGTGGCGAGCATCACCGCGAGGAAGAAGATCCGGTAGCTCATCAGATCGCTCAAAAAGCCCGAAGCCATGCCCGTGAGCATCACCGAGAGGTTCATGATACCCGAAGCGAAAGCGTAGTGCGCCATCTGGTGACGCCCCGGAGCGACCTGCTGCATCATAAACAGCGTGAGGCCCACGAATCCGAAGCCGTAGCCGAAGTACTCCACGACGATGCCACCGCCCACGAGCCACATCGACTGCGGCTGCAGCCATGCCAGCAGCGCATAGACCGCGAATGGGATATTAAAGATACAGCATAAGGTGAAAAGAGTGCGTCGCAGGCCCCAGTGTGCAATATAGTAGCCCGCCAGCAGCGAACCCAAAAGAAAAGCCCCGGCACCGAACGTCCCGTAGTACAACCCGATCTGCTGGTTCGTAAGGCCCAGACCGCCGGACGAAATGTCGGCCTTGAGGAACAACGGTACGATCTTCATCACGAAGCCCTCGCTCAACCGGTACAGGATGATGAAGGCGATATAATACCAGATGTGTCTCTTCGTGAAAAAAGCGCCGATGACCTCACGCAGGCCCGACAGGCCATCCCGCAGCGAGCGGCCTTCTGAAGCCGAGCCGCCTGAAGGAAGCGCGCGGAGATGGTAAAGGCCCAAAGCGACGAGCGTGCCGCACAGGATCAGCAAAACGACCGTCCACGAACCCACAGAGGCGTCGTAAGAAGACGCGCCGTCGGCCGAGAAACCCTCGTAAAGCCACCCAGCAAGCCACACCAGACCGCCTGTGGCGACCAGTTTCGCAAGGTTGTAGAACGCCCCCTGCCAGCCGATGTATTTCGCCTGGGACGCAGGCGATAGCTCCGACATGTAGACTCCGTCGGCCGCGATGTCGTGCGTCGCCCCGCTGAAGGCAACGACCGCAAAGACAGCAACACTGACCGCGAAGAACAGCGGAAGATGAAGCGACAGGGCCGCGGCGCCGAACAGAACGCCGCTCAGCAACTGGCTCCCCACGACCCAGAACTTCTTCGTCCGGTAAAGCTCCAGAAACGGGCTCCACAAGAACTTGATCGTCCATGGCCACATGATCAGAGACGTCCAGAACGCGATCTGAGCATCCGAGATCCCCAGGTCTTTGTACAGAACCGCCGAAACCATGTTCAGCACCACAAACGGAAGGCCCATCGCAAAGTAGAGCGATGGAACCCACCGAAGGGGTGAACGTAATTTATCCGTCATCGGGTTTTACATTTTTTTCATGTCCGGAAATCCGACTATTTGTTGAAGAGTTTGTCGAGCAGGGCGGCGCGCTGCTGGGTCAGCGTCCGGATGCGTGCGATCTCTTCGGAATAGGTCTTTGCCGGCATGTTGGCTTCGTCGCTGTACTGGTAATAGAATCTCCAGACCGAGAAGTTCGCTTCGATGGCCTTGGCCATGTCGACGGGGACTTCGTCCAGAATCCGGTTGGTCACGGCGATCAGTTCGGCCTTCTTGTCCGCCCAGCGCTTCGCGACGAAGGCCCGGAAACTCTCATCCTCCCACAGACGCCAGAACCAGTCGTTCTCGACATAGGAAGGCATCCAGAATCCGGCATGGATCATCAGGCTCGACAGCGGCTGATAGCTCGGATGAGGTATGCGCTTGTCGTTGTTCCAGCCCTTGTCGCAATCCCAGATCGGACCGAAGAAAAGTTTATCGACTCCGCGGCGTTTGTACATGTAGGTACTTGTATAACCGTCCAAATCGCCCGCCAGCTCCTTGATGATCACGAAGTCCGCGAGGGTCTTCTCGTCGAAGTATTTGCGCCAGCCGTTCTCGCGGTCCTTGTAATCGGAGGCGTAAAGCGCCCGTTCGGCCCGGTTGATGAAATCGGTGATATACGTGTACTGTTCGGGCTTGCATTCGTCGTCCTTGGGGTATTTGTAACTCATCTTGACCCGCTTGAGGGCCGAATAGAAATTGCCTTCGTGGATGTCGGTTTCGATGATGTAACCGCCCTCGATGTCCTCGGAGGGCGACTGGTCGTCGAGTTTGTCGACCTCGATGCGGCCTTTGGCGCGCTCCATCTGGTCGCTCATCTGGTAAACGCCCAGATAGTCGCCGTCCTTCTGTTCGCGACGGCCCGTCGAACTGTCGTAATACGTGCCCGTGAAATAGACGTTGACATACTTCGAGCTGGCGGTGAACAGCACGGCGGCATCGTCGTGGTAATTGTCCGCCTTGTTGTAGAGAATGCGCGAATAGGAGAAGGCGATATGCGTCCGGATCAGCGATTTGTCCATATCCTGCGCCAGCAGCACCCAGCTTTTTTCCTTGGCATGGTTCAGTCCGATCGGGCTGAACTTTTCGGGGAACTTCATGCGGAAAGGCTTTTTCGGAAGCCCCCACGTCGAGTTGCCGCGTCCGCGCATCTGGATCGTCTTGCCGTTTTCGTCCGTATTCCACCATCCGCTTCCGGTCGCTCCGGGCGTTTTGTCGAAAAGTTCGATCCGGGTGTCCACGTAGTTCTCCTTGCCGACAATCTCGGAGGCGGGCTGCATGTGGAGCACCGCCAGTTCGGTGTTGATCTGCGGGCAGTTCAGCGTCACGGTGTAGACTTTCTTATCTCCGTTTTCGGCCACCACCTCCAACTCCACGTCTTCGGCCAGCGAAATCTTCGTCTCGCCGGAAACGACCGGCGCGCCGTTGACGAGCACTTTCTCGCCGTTGTGGGTGAACGTCGGAATCATCATCTCCGGATTGGCGCCCTTGATCCATTTCAGATACATGGCCTTGAGCGTGCGCGCGTTTTTGTCGAACGTGAACGCGAGGTCGCCCGTCAGCACGGGATTCTTCGCTTTCGTGACGCCGAAGGTCAGCAGTTCGCAGGCGGCATTGAGCCTTTTGAGCTGCGTAACGACGATCTGCTTCGGTTCGCATGCCGGAACGCTCACCGTAACCGTCGCCGTGCGCTGCGCGCCGGTGTTGGCGGCGACAGTCAGCGCGAGGTTGTCTTTGGAGACCGAGGGGTTGTAGGAAACCTCGCACCATTTTTCGCTCGACGCGACCTGAACGCCCGACTGGTTGGTCGTGACCGTCGCAGCGAGTTTTTCGCCCGCACTGCCGACTTCGGGAAACTCGGTCACGGAGACCGTGAGGAACGGTTCCGGCGTGCGTGCGGCCTGCGTCACGGTGATTGCCACCGATTCGCACTCCGGAGCGCTCACCGTGACGGTCGCCGTGCGTTCCTTCTCGTCGGGATTGGCCATGACGGTCAGCCGGAGGTTGTCTTTTTCGGTGTCGGCAAGCAGTTCCGCCTCGCACCATTCGTCGGAAGAGCGGACCGTTACGGTCCTGCTGGAAGCAACCGTCGTGTAAAGCGTTACGTCGTCGACACCGACGTCGCCGAACACGGTCTCGGAAACGGTGAGGTAGGGAGCCTCCGGCAAATCCTCGATCTGCTTGTCGTCGTCGGAGCAGGCTCCGCACATCAGGCCTGCAAGCAGCGTGCAGACCGGTATGAGAAAACGGGTGATAAATTTCATTTCAAGTGTTGGTTTGAGTTGTAGGATGATTTTCCCGGCCGGCCGGAACAATGCGTCCGCCGGAAAAAAGAACAGCCCCGAACCAGCCGATTCGGAGCTGTTCTGCTCGGTTAGTGTTTGTACGTTAAGGCAGGCTGACGGGTTCCCATTTCAGGCCGTCGGATGCCAGATCGTTGCGGTAGGAGGTGTAGTCCTTGATGACATCGCCCTGACCTTCGTCACACTTCCAGTAGGTGACCAGACCGTCCGCTTTGGGGTCCACGTCGTAGCGACGGGCCTCCTCGGCAAGTTCGGAGGCGGTCAGCGCCCGGTTCCAGATGCGGAGTTCGGACATCATGCCCCGGAAGTCACGCACGCTCTCGTACGAGTAGCCCACCCAGAAGCAACGGGTGATCGGCTGTCCCTGGGGAGCCTGCTCGTCGTTGTGCGCGACGCCGAAGTTCACCGACGCGGGAACATCCGTCGTCGTCGAGCCTTTCTCCACGCCGTTGATGAACACCTTGACCGTTCCTTCTCCGAACGTGACGGCGATATGCGTCCATTCGTTGAGATTGACCTTCATATTGCTGTTGCTCAACTTGCCCTCGACATTGCCCCAAGTGCCCTGTCTGCCGGAATCCCAGCATACCTGAACCTGGTTCCAGGGAATGCCTACGTCGCCCAGGCGGACGAGGAATTTGCCCTCGATACCCATGATCGTCGACAGGCTGCCGCTGTATCTGGAAACGGTCGGGTTCACCAGCGCTTCGAGCGTGAACGCCTTCATGTTGGTAACAGGCGCGGGATCGTTCCATGCGGGCCATGCGCGGGTTCCTGTCATGTTGACGGCTGTGGTGATCATGCCTTTGGATTTCTGCGAGAACATCAGAACCACGGTCAGCGGCTGCGCGCCTGCGGCGGGTTTCTTCTCGGTGAGGGTCGCCGTGCAGGAGCGGATGGTTCCTTCGGGCAGATCCTGGTACGTGAATTTCAGTTTGCCATCCGTAAAGCCACTGTATGCGAACCAGGTTCCTGCCGATTCGGAGAGCGTCACGTCGAAAGCGACGTTGGCCGCTACGGGAATTTCGAGCGCCGCACCCGTTGTCTCCAGGTAGTAGGACAGTTCCTCCACGCTGATCTGCGACTGGGGCATCTGCTTGATTTTCAGAATATCTTCACCGCCCTTGGGACCGGTGATCTTCACCGATGCCTCGCGCGGGTCAAGCCCGTCGTTCTGCGTCAGGTCGAAATACATGATGACTTCGGTCTCGGTCGCACCCTGAACCGTCACGCCTTTGGTCAGCCAGCCCTCCTCGGTCGAGGTGATCTCGGCAGCCAGATCGCGGTAGGGAACGTTCGTGTTGAGCGTCACGGCGATTTTTTCCTGCTTCGTGTAGGCGAACTTCAGCTCCTTCTCGCCGACGATCTCCAGGGTGTAGATGACGCCGCCCTTCACCGTGATCCGGAAAGGCACGTTCTTGCTGCCCATCTTGAAGACGTAGTCGGCGACCTTGTCCTCCTCGGTCTCGTTGGGATCGACCGCGAAGGTCACCTCGGCGCCGTCGCTGCCGCTGGTGGCCGACGGGTGCACGAAGGTATGGGAGCCTTCGAGCGTCCATTCGTCCGAACTGGTTACCAGCACCGAGACGTTGCCGCCCTCGCGGGGCAGAATGTTCGATTCGGGCACGAAGGTGATTTCGAGCTGCTCCTCGGCCTGCGAAGCTTTCTTCTTGAGGGTGATTGCATAGGAAGCCGTCGCCTTGCCGCAGGTGAACGTATAGTTGAAGGTCTGATCCTCCTCCTTGTCGTTGGGTTTCACCGTGAACTTCACGATGTCGCCGTCCTTGCCTTTCAGGGCGGAAGGGGTTACGTAGTCGTTTGCGTCGCCCGTGAGCGTCCATTCGCCCGAGCTGGTGACCATTACCGATGCCTCGCCGCCCTTGCTGCTGACGTTGGCCGTTTTCGGAGTGATGGCGATTTTGTCCGGAGCCGGAGCCGGCTCTTCGTTGTCTTTATCGTCGCAGGCGCCGCAGCATACGAGCGCGGTTGCAGCGAAAAGGAACCATTTAGCTATTTTCATAGTGTGTGTCAATTTGTATTTGTTGGAAAAAAGCGGCGGCATGCAAGCGCGTGCGTTTTTCATGCCGCCGCCGTAAACTGATCGGATTACAGATTAATTTTCGTAACGGGTAGGATCGTAGCGGCCTGCGCCGAGCTTTTTGTAATAACCCGTGCGCGGTTTGAGATCCTGATCGTAGAGGCCTTTGGCCGCTGCCGACAGCTTGCTCCACGGCTCGCGGCGCAGTACGGGATCGAGTGCGAACCACATACACCAGCCGTAGCCGGCCTCTTTGGCCTGACGGGCCGAATCTTCGCTGATCCAACCGCTTCCGAGGTTACACTCGACGGACATGAACGAGCACATCGACTTGTCGCCTCCGGTTACCGGCGAAGCGCTGCCACCGTAGTTGGCATTGACCATCTGGACGAACTCACCCGGCTTACGGCCGTTGACTTCAGGCATTCCCGAGTGGTAAACGCCCCAGTAGAATACGGCGATCATCGTGTCCCAGGGCACGTCCTTTTTAAAGTAGTGATCGACACGCTCCAGAAGGCGGGTGGCCTGCAGAAGCGAGGTGGTGCTGCCCGTGAAATACTCGTTCGTGGGAGCCTTGTAGTACTCCGAATACTCGTCGTCCATGCAGATACCGTCGAGACCGTATTCGACGCACATCTCGGCGAGGTGCTCGGCGAACACTTCGGCGCCCTTTTCCGTCAGGTTGGCCGGACCGCTGCCGTCGTGGTCGCCCAGAACGCCCATCAGCACCTTGATGCCCCGGTCGCGCAGCGGCTGGATGTATTTGTCCTTGTCATTGAGCAGCGCCGTGACGTTGTCGTTATAGTGCATGTAGGGTTTGCCGCTCTGCGTATCCCAGTGGATGTTGCCCGAGAAGAGCACGACGGCGTCGAAGAACAACTGACCGTCCTCCAGCACATATTCCAGCGCGTTGAGCGGGTTGGTGTCGTTCACCTCGAAATAGAGGAAGTTCTTGACCGTTTTCGAGCCTTGCTGCTTGATGGTGAAGTTCACGCGGGAAGCGTCGGTCTTCACGGTGACGTTGGCCGACTGGGCCACAGCCTGCAGGGGAGCCATGTAGGCCTCGGTGGTGGAGAGGGTCGGATTCGGCGAGAGCGTGACCTCGATCGTGGCGCTCGTAGCACCGGCGGCGATCGTCAGAATGCCGTCGTTGGCGATGGCGACGCTCGCTTCGGGGAATGCGACGAACTTGGTTTTGTTGAGGTAGTTGTACTCGGCGACATAAGCCTCGTCGAAGTTGATCTTGACCTGGGTCTCTGCCTCGGCGGCTTTCTCCAGTTCGAACGTGAGGGTCTTTTTGACCGCTTCAGGCTCCTTGAAGGGGAACATGTGGGACAGCGCATCCTCGGTCTTCAGCGAACCGGCGATCTTCTCGGTCGGTTCGGGATCGGTCGAAGCGGCCTTCTGCGTCACGGCGATCTTCACCGTCTTCTGCTCGGCGGTGATGACGATCTGGCCCACATGGGCTTCGCCCGTGTTATCCTTGGCGTTGACCGTCAGCTTGTCGCCCTCCTTCGAAGCGGTCATCCACTCCTCCGGGAAGGTGTAGGTCCACTCGGAAGCGTTGGTCGTAACGGTCAGCACGACGGCTTCGTTGCCCTTGGCCTCGAAAGCAATGGGATCCGAAGGCGTTACGCTCAAAACGATTTCACCGACTTCGAGCGCTTCCTGGAGCACGTTGATCTTGACAGGCTCGGCGTTTCCTGCCGAAATCGTGATGCGTCCGGGACGCTCCGATTCCGTCGTATTGGCTTCGGCGTTCACGGTCAGCTTGTTGCCGTTCTGCTTGACCGTGATCCAGTCGGTTTTCTCGACACTCCATTTATCGGCATCGGTGACGACGGTCAGGACTACGTCCTCGTTTCCGTCGGCCTTGAACGAAATGTCGGTCGAAGGCGTAACTTCCAATTTATTTACGCCGTCCGTGTCGTCAGAGTCGTCGCAGGAGACGAATGCCCCGGAGATGGCGAACATCCCTGCAAGAAACATCAAAAATGATCTTTTTTTCATGTTTTAGTAATTAAAAGGTTAGTGAATAGTATTTGTGTTGTCGTGATTGTCTAATCCTCCGCGGGAACCGATACGTTCTGCCAGTTGGCATTGTTCTTCGTTTCCAGGTGGAAGCCGTTGCCCGAATAGTCCTTGACGACCTTGTCCTTGGTGTTGTTGTCGTTGAATTTCCAGTACGAAACCAGACCCTCGGATGCGGGGTCGATCTTGTAGAAGTGATCCTTCGCATTGATCTCCTCGGCGGTGAGCACCTTGTTCCAGACGCGGATCTCGCCCATCATACCGTCGAAGCTCCGCTTGTCGTCGTAGGAATAGCCGATCCAGAAGCAGCGGGGCTTGCCGTCGCTCTCGTCGGAGTGGGGAACCGCAAAGTTGATCTTGTCGATCAGCACGGGATTGCCGTGCTCGTCCTTCTTGTCCGTGACGGTCTGTCCCGATGCCTTCAGCTTGCCGTCGAGGTAGACGCATATATCGCCCTTGTCGAACGTCACGGCGATATGATACCAGCGGTAAGGCTGCAACTTGAGCGAGGAAGAAGTTACGTAACCGCGGTAGGTCGACCCCTCGTCCTTGGTGCAGAAGGCGACCTGGAGCTGGTTCATGGGGATGTCGGCGTCACCCACGCGCAGCAGAAAAACATCCTCGATGCCCATGATCGTCGAAATCTCCTTTTTGAACGAGTTGCCGTAAACGAGCGCTTCGAACGAGAAGCGTTCCATGTCCTTGACCGCTTCGGTCTCGCTCGTCCAGTTAGGCCATGCGCAGTTTTCGTTCATGTCGGCCACGACGTTGACCAGGGCCGCTTTCATAAAGACGAAATAGACGGTGCGCGCACTTGCGAGGACCTCCATGCCATCGGCCGAAACGATCGTCATCGGAAGCACGTAACGCTCCTTGTTTTCGATAGGCAGTTTGTCGAGCTTTTTGAACGTAAAGGCGAGCGGCTCGCTCTGGACCAGTCCCGACCGGATGACGGCCGAAACCTGCGAAAAGTCGTAATATCCCCCGTCCGAAGGAAGCAGCTGCGCCGTCGGATCGTCGTAGAACGTCCGGTAGCGGTCGAGCAGTTCGGGAGCCTCGGCGAACGAAACGGTGATGTCCTGGGCGACGGGCTGCGCCATGGCGACGGTGATCTCGCAGGTGTGCTCTTCGGTTACGTCGAGCGCATCGCGCATGACACGCACCTCGGGGGTATAGCTCGCGGCCGAAATGAATACTTTGTTATCGAAGTGGTGTTTGCCCTCCTGGTCGCCCTGGCAGCCGGTAAAGGCCAGAGCCAGAAGGATGCACCAGGCAAATCCGGATTTATTCATGGTCGTTTTCATTGTCGTTGTCGTTTTCGGAGTTCAGAATACCGATGGCCTCGCGGATGTTTTTGTAATTCGTCAGGTTGTTGAAGTAGTCGCTCGCAGCGTCCAGCACGCAGAGACCCACCTTGTCGTAGTCGACTTTCGTGTCTTTGGTCGGATCTGCGACCCATGCCGCCGCAACCTGAACCGATGCGCCGGTCTGTTCGCCGGTCTCAAGCGACGGAACGGACGCTTCCATGACGAAACGGTCGGAGAATTCGCTGAACTTCTCCTCTCCGAGTTTGTCCCTGGTGTCGCGCAGGTGGTTGCGGGCCCACAGCGTCAGGTCCGAAGCGGTCTTCCGGCTCGCATCGGCGACGAGAATGATGAATTTGCTGTCGGGCAGCAGCTCCGGATTCAGCAGGTTGGGGATATAGGCGGTACGCGTGAACAGCAACAGCTCCGGATTGCTCTGGCGCCACGTCTTGACGCACGCCATGAAGGTTGCCTGCCCGTCGGCGATCTCGTCCTTGGGAGAGGTCGTGTAGGAGACCACGATGCCGTCGAAGCCGTACCGGTTGCAGTTCGAGAGCTGCGTTTCGGTCTGTGCCTTGCAATAGGCCGGGAATTTCGCGTCGGTGTAATCGCCCTCGTGCTCCGTGTCGGCGGCAGCCTCTTTCAGAGCGTTCCAGGCATTCAGGATCGTCGTGTAGTCCACGACATTGAGCGAGCGCGTGCCTTTCGTCGAGCGGACTTCGGCGATCTCGGCCGCAATCACCGGATGCAGGTCGTCGACATCGGTCATCAGCAGGTAGTCGACGCTGTCGGGCATGGCCGTCGGATGCTGGTTCTGCCGGTTCGGCGTCGCGGAGGTTCCCTGAACAGTCATCATCACCACCTTGTGTCCGCTTTCGTCAGCCTTGAAGTCCCGGAGCGCGGCCAGATAGGCCGGGTCGTCCTGCCGTATCTGGGGCAGGTAGTCCTTGTTTTCGGCTTCGGTCCACTCGCTGCAAGAGGCCAGAAGGGCCGCTGCGGCAAGAGCCGGAATGAGTATGTTTTTCATGTCGAATTTCATTTTATGCGTTTTAAACTGCGTGAGCGGTTATTTGACGTCGGGATTGCAGTCCCACCAGATGCGGGTCGCCATGTTGTCGCTGCCTCCCAGCATCTCCACGGCCTTGGCGTAGTTCTCCGCATTGCTGGTCCTCTCCTCGGTGGGATAGGGCATGCGGCGGGCGCCGAGTTTCGAATCGACGACGCTGCTCTTGTTCGCCGTGACGGGAAGCAGACGCGGGAAGCCCGTGCGGCGGTAGTCGGCCCATGCCTCGTTGCCCAGCTGCCAGTTGGCGATCCACTTCTGGGTGATGATGCGCTCCTGCATCTGGGCTTTCGACGCGCTGTCGTCCCAGGCGACGCCGAGCTGGGAGAGGCTGTTGTTCTTGTCGCTGTTCACGCCGCCGTTCGGGTCGATGTAGGTCTGCGGGAGCGTCGTGCCGGCGAGGTATTCGGCGGCGCCCGTGACGCCCCACTGCTCGAACGAGAGGCGAACGCCCTCCTCGTAGAAATCCTTGGCCGTTCCAGGGCCCATGTTCATGCCGAAGACGGCTTTGGCCTCGGCCTTCAGGAATGCGACTTCGGCGGCGTTCATCCAGTAGAGCGGCGTCTCGGCGTCGTTCTCGAACTTCACGCCCGAATATTTGCGTCCGATCGTGTTCAGCGAGGGGATCTCGATGCCGCGGCGTATGCCCACATAGTCGATGCCCTCCCACTCGGACTTGATGAAGTACTTGTCGCGGCGCGGATCTTCGTAGCCGTTCATATAGCAGACGATGTCGGCTGCCGCGTGGGTGTCGCCGCCCGTATTCGACCCTTCCGGCTGGTTATACAGACAGGCGGCCCGCAGCGGATTGCCGTCCTTGCCGAAGGCGACGGAGGGCAGTTTGGCGTTGTCGCCGTTCGACGTGAAGACGCCGACCTTGTTGCTGACGGCCTCCTCGGCCAGCTGCCGGGGCGTCCTGCCCTTCGAACTGGTGAAGTCGGTGTAGACGACACGCATCGCCAGGCGAAGTTTCATCGAATTGGCGAATTTGCACCACTTCTCGGCGCTGCCTCCGTAAACCGGGTCGGTCGAAGCCGTGATGGCCTCGCTGCTGTGCGCCGTCAGCATCTCGATCGCTTCGTCCAGCTCGTCGAACATCTGCCGGTAAACATCGGCCTGCGTGTCGTAGGGAACCTGAATCTTGCCGCTGATGCCGATTTCCGAATAGGGAATCGGGCCGTAAGCATCCGTTACGCGGTTCATGGCGCAGACTTTCGCGATTTTGGCGATAGAGAGCACGATCGGGTCCTCCGAAATGCCGTTCAGCTTCATCAGGTTGCTGTAAAGCACCGGGATGATCCGGTCGCTGTACATGAACACGCGCGTCCAGTCGTTCGTCGGGTTGTAATTGGAGATGGTCGTCTTCCAACCGTTCTGCGAATCGGCGAAGTAACCGCCCTGCGTGCCGCCCAGCAGGGCGTCGGTGAACTGCGTCGTATTGACGTCGGGCGAGATGATCGTTCCGAAGATGGCATTGAGGTAGGAGCTGATGGCGTAGCCTTTCCGCTGCATCTCATCCTCGGTGACCTCGTAGGGATTGCTGTTTATTTCGAGGTAATTGCCGGTGCACGATGCCCCGCTGCATGCGAGGGCCAGGGCGAATACCGATTTTATAATTGTATTTTTCATAACGGTTGCAACTTTAGAATTTGAGTCTGAGGTTGAATCCCACGTTTCGCAGCGACGGCATCATAAAGTAGTCGACTCCCTGATAGTAGTTGCCCGTCGTAGCGATCGACTCGGGGTCGAACGGCGCTTTGTTGTAGATCATCCAAAGGTTGCGGCCTACGACGGAAACCGTGATTTCGCAGACGTTGCGCAGCCATTTGCGGGGAATCGTGTAGCCGATCGAAGCCTCTTGCAGACGCACGTTGGTCGCCGAGTAGGTGTAGAACTGGGGCAGGGAGTTGCCGCCGGCTATTGCCGAGTACCAGAGATTGGCGTCTACCATGTCGCGGCCGTTGATCATAACCCCTCCCCTGTCACGGGCTGCGGCGGTAGCTTCCGACACGCCGAAGTAGTCGAGCGTGGCTTGCGTGCGGGAGAAGACGACGCCGCCCAGACGCGCCGACACCATGAATCCGAAATTGAGGTTTTTCCAGCGGAAGTCGTTACGCCACGACATGTTGGCGTCGGGCAGCACGGAACCCAGTTTGATGAACTTTTTCACATCCTCGATCGACTGGGTGGGAATGTTGCCCTCCTCGTCGACGTAGATGGCGTTGTTGTTGTCGTATTTCAGATCGACCAGCGAGTAGAGGTCGCCCAGCGTACCGCCCTCCATTAGCAGGAAACGGGCGTCTCCCAGACCGCCCATGTCGAGCAGGTCGATGCTGAACTGTTCGCCGGTAGCCGGGTTGATGCAGTTGTTGGCCAGCGAGGTGATCTTGTTCTTGTTGGTCGAGAACGTATAGTTCGTGTCCCAGGTGAAATCCCTCCAGGTGTTCTTGTAGCCCAACGCCAGCTCGATACCGCGGTTGCGGACGTTACCCGACTGGATGATGATCGAGGAGTAACCCGAACCGCCCGGAATCTGCGGATCGAAGGTCTGGTTCTGCGTGCGCGAATTGTAGTAAGTCAGATCGAGGTTGAAGTGTTTGAGAAAACGCATGGTGAGGCCGACCTCGAACGACTTGGTGCGCTCGGGCTGAAGGTGGAAGGCCGGATACTGCGTCTGGAGGTTCCAGCCCAGACCGCTCTCGTCCCATCCGTAAAGCGGATTGGCGATGTAACGCGCGAACGATACGCCGACCGAAGCGAACGAGCCGCGGAGTTTGATGTAGGAGAGGTTCTCGGGCATGTTGCCGATGATCTGCGACAGCACGACCGAAGCGCCGATCGAGGGATAGAAGAACGATTTGGCATTCGAGTGCGGACCCGCCAGCTGCGAAGGCCAGTCGTTACGGCCCGTCAGCGTCAGGTAGTACGTACCCTTGTAACCGATTTCGGCCGATGCGAAGACCGACTGGGTCTGTTCGCGCCAGCCCTCCTGCGACCGGGTGGTCCGGGTCGAATTGCTCAGGTTCTGGATGTTGAACACGTTGGCCAGTCCGGCCTTTTCGCCCGACTTGCCGTCGGAAATGGGGCCGCGGATCTTCATGGCGTCGTTCTTCATGTCCGAGAAGGAGGCGCCGACGTTGGCCTGCAACGACCAGTCGTCGCCGAACGTCTTGTTGATATTGAGCAGGGCGTCGCCGTAAACCTGGCGGTCCATGCTTTTCGTAATGCCGAAGAGGCCGTTCTCCGACAATTCGGTCAGCTGCGTGTTCGTCGAAGCGTAGGCTTTCTCGGTGAAGGTGTTGTGCGAATTGTCGACGCGGATACGCCCCGAGACATTCAGCCAGTCGAGGATGTCGTAGGAGAGCGCCGCATTGAGCATGTAACGGTCCTTGCGGTTCTCGCGCAGGTTGCGGTAGTTGACCCAGTAGGGATTCTGCATGGTCATTCCGGCAGCGCCGATGGGCCAGTACTGCGTGGAAATCTTGTCCACGGGATCGTATCGTTCGTACATCTTGATCTCCTCCCAGTCGTTGCCGCGGGGGAAGAGATAGGCGCCCACGATGGGGTTGTTGTAGGTTCCCTGATTGATCATGTTGCAGTCTTCCTGCAGCACGTAGCTGGCCCCTACGTCCAGCCTCATCTTGTCGTTCAGAAAAGAGGTGGTGTTGCGGAACGTGAAGTTGTAGCGGTCGTAGCTGTTGTTGGGCACGATGCCGCGGGAGTTGATCGCCGCGGCCGAAAAGTAGGTCTGATTGCGCTCCGTACCCGCCGAAAGCGAGAAACTCTCGCTGTTGGCCGTGCTGGTGCGGAAGTAGTCCTTACGGGGATCGTAACCCATTTTGTTGGCGCTGTTGAGCGCTTTGCCCCAGCTCAAATGCTCGGCTCCGTCCGGCACGCGGAGGTTGCCCGTACCGTACCGGTTCTGGAACTCGGGAAGAACGAACGGAGTCATAATCTCGATGCCGCTCGTCACGGTGACGGAGAGCTGCCCCGCCTGTCCCTTTTTGGTCGTCACGACGATGGCGCCGTTGGCCGCGTCCGAACCGTACAGTGCGGCCGCAGCAGCGCCCGTCAGTACGGAGATCGACTCGATGTCCTCGGGGTTGATGTCGGCGATCGGGTCGGTCGTGCCCTGCGAACCGAATTCGGTGCTGCCCTCCTGGGCTTTGGTGAACATCGGCACGCCGTCGATCACGTAAAGCGCATTGGAGGTCTGCGAAATGGACTTCATACCGCGCATGATGACCTTCGAAGCGCCGCCGACGCCCGCCGACGAGGCGTTGATGTTCACACCGGCCACCTTACCGTTGAGCGAGTTGATGAAGTTGGCGTCCTTGTTGGCCGTGATGGCATCGGAATTCACCTGCTGCACGTTGTACGACAGGGCTTTCTCGGCACGTTTGATGCCCAGGGCCGTAACGACGACCTGCTCGACCTCGATGGACGAATTGGACAGCGTGATGTCGAAAGTGGTGCGCGAGCCGATGGGCACGACACGGGTTTCGTAGCCGATGAAGCTGACCGACAGTTCGGGGTTGTCGACCGAGGCGGGGACCGTCAGGGCGAAGTCTCCGTCGATGCCGGTGGTCGTTCCGACGGTCGTGCCCTTGATCAGAACGGTGGCTCCGATAATGCCCAGGCCGCCGGAATCCTTCACCACGCCCGAGATGGCCGTCGGCCGCGCTGCGGCGACGCGCTTCGACAGCACGATGTTGGGAACCGTGATCTCATAGGTGATGTCCGTGTCCTTGAACAACAGCGGCAGCACCTCGTTGAGAGGCTTCGAATCGGCCTTGATCGAGACGATGCGTTTCGTGTCGATTTCGTCCGTATAAAGGAAAAGATACTTGGTCTGCTTTTCGATTTCGTTCATGACGGCCTTCATCGGAACCTTCGTCATGTCGAGCTTCACCGCGATTTTCTGCGTTTGGGCCACGGCGGGCGCACCGCACAGGAACACGGCGAGAATTAGAGTAATCAGGCATTTTATCTGCCTAATACTTAAATTTTTCATAAGTTTGCTGATTTAAGATCAATAGGTTAGCAATCGAATCACTGTTTATCTCCCGCCGGCGGACACGACCGTGTCCGGACGCGTCGGCGGTGCAGCATAAAAGTGTCTTGAGGCAGAGGCGGTTTATTCCATAGAGTCGGTTTAGATTTTAGTTATTTTTATGTGGATCGTATTCGTCTCGTCGTCGCGCGTATAGGAGAAGTTATTGGTGATCTGGAGCAGCTTCAGCGCATGGTCCACACCGTCCGACACGCGGATTTTGCCGTGGTATTTGAGTTCGGGCATATCCTCGGGATTGTCGATCGTGATCCGGACTCCGTAATAGTTCTCGAATTTACGGATCACCTCCCCGAACGACAGCGTGTTCAGGTTCATCAGCCCGTCGACCCAGCGGAAGTCGTCCGGATCGGTTATCCGGTTGAGTTTGAGATGTCCGTCGACCAGGTCGATCTGATCGTTGGGCGAGAGAATGAAGGATTCGCCGCCGACGAGGCGGTTCGAGATTTTCAGCCGCCCTTCGAGCAGCGCCGCCGAGAAATCGGCGGTCCGGGCATCGGCCAGGATGTTGAATTTCGTACCCAGCACCTCGGCATCGCAGGCGAATGTTTCCACGATGAACGGGCGGCTGGCGTCGTGTTCCACCTCGAACATGGCCTCGCCCGAAATCTTGACCCGGCGTGTCTTTCTGGAAAAGATCGAGGGGTATTCCAACTTGGCGCCCGAATTGAGCCATACGGTCGTCCCGTCGCTCAAGGTGACGGACATGCTCTGCCCGTTGGGCGCGGTAATGGCCATCATGTCCCGGGTACGGCGTTCGAGAATCCGGTCGGCCATATAGTGGCCCAACCCGGCGCATGCGAGCAGCACGGCCGCGGCCGCGGCACTCCATTGAGCCGCCCTCTTCCAGAGCGAAACGGTGCGTCTGCGGATACGGGGCTGCGCCTCTCCGGCCAGGATATTGAGGTTGGAAATATAATCGAGCCGATCGAGATACCGCTGGTTTTCCGTTGACGCGTCCAGCCAGTCGAGCACCTCGACGAGTTCCTCCTCCGAGGTCTCGTTTCTCAAGTATTTCTGCAATAAAAGATCGTCCATGTGTTCGTGTTATATAGTAATAACAAACACACGGAGGGGGTAAGTAGTAAAAAATGCAAGTTTTTTTGAAAAAAGATCGGAACGGACTCCTGACAGCCCTGCGGGGCGCTATTTCACCACCGGGACGAGAGTATCAGGGTGATCAGCACGGCCGGGAGGTAATCCTTCAGTTCGGAGCGCATCAGGTTGAGCGCCCGGCGGATTTCGAAATTGACATGGCTGACGGAAATTCCCAGTTCGGCGGCGATCTCGCTGTATGTCATATTCCTGATCCGGCTTAACAGGAATACGCTGCGGGTCATTTTCGGCATCTTGCGGACTGCCTGTTTCAGGATGGCGCGAATCTCTTCGGAGAAGAGCAGGTCGGGATCGCAGGCCGACAGCGAGCGCACGTCGGCCTGAAGCCGGCGCGTCAGCGTCGAATGCATGTCCTGTTCCGCCCTGCGGTGGCGGATTTGGGCGTTGAGATGGTTCAGGCAGCGGTTTTTGACCGAAGTGAGGATATAAGCCGGCACATTGATGTCCGCCGGCAGGTTTTCATGCATTTCCCAAAAGGTCATGAAGCTGTCCGACACCAGATCTTCGGCGGTCTCCCGATCGCGGACATAACGGTATGCCAGGGCGATAAAACGGGGCTTGAATTCGAAAAATAACTTCCCGAATTCCGTGGAGGAGATGCTGCCTTTCTTGACGTCTGCCATTTGAAGTCCCGTCTGCCCGGTACACGAAAATACCGGCGAACCCGATTCAGGATTCGCCCATCAAAAATCCCCCCCCCCGATAAAAATCGGATTGGGAGTCATTGATAATGTTGTATTTACCAAATTATTCAATTTCCGGATGCTTTTGTCGGACAGGAAACCGTCGGTGGTTCCTATCATCGACAAAGATAGCAATAAAAGTGATAATTGAGCTGTTTGCGGTGAAATAGTTTTCCGATACGAAGTGGCCGAAACGGCCCGGACGACAACAAAAACGGCCCCGGAACCGCTTTGCGAAAAGAGCGGACGGATGATTTCGCCTATATATATTATCGGTATAGGACGTCGGCCGGATTTCCGCCGCGCCCGGAACGCCGTCCGAGGAGATTCCCGACGACCGGACATGCCCGGTTTGCGGCGTCGACAAGAGCAATTTCGAAGAGGTCGAGGAGCAGCCCGGAAAGCGAGGCGCAGCCCCGAAAAGGAGCGCCCCGCGGCATTTCGGAGAGCCGTTTCAAAAAAATCGGGGGGGGGTATACAATCTTCGCCGATTTTTGCTATTTTTGTCCGTCGCGCACGGTGCGCGGTTAAGAATCAAATCAATACAATGATGAAAAAAATCCTATTCCTGATGGCTGCAACGGCCATGATGTGGGGGGGGGTGATGCAGTAAAGGCACAGACCCTCGAACCCGAATTCGAGGGAGAGGTCGTCGGCGTATTCCCCGACGGCTCGTCCAAGAAGCTCGAAAAACACAACGTGCGGATGCGAACGGGCGCCGGCGTCTACATCGCCGGATTCGCAGCCAGCAAATCCAAAACAAAAGTACTCGTGGAAGGCGGTTCGGCCAGCGTGCGGTTCGACGCCGCGCAACCGATCGCGCTCATCGTCCGCGCCAAGGACAACAAGGCCGACCCCATGTCCATCGTGCGCGTCTTCCGCATGAAGAGCACCAAGAAAAACCGGTCGGCGGTGATCTCGGCCGTCGGGTCGTTCTCGGTGAACTCCAACACGATGGACTACCTGCGGTTTTCGGCCGAGAAATACGGCGAAAGCTCCTACCGTCTGACCTTTGACGAACGCCCCGCAGGCGAATACGGCATCATCGTCTCGAACCCCAACAACGTGGACGAGAAGATGGTGATCGTCTCGGCGTTCGCCATCGACGGCGGAGCCGCGGCGAAAGAGTAAGCCGGAACCACACGGTTCCGATCAGTGCGGTGCAGATGTCGTGCATCGTGAAGAATCCCCGGATGGGTAGTCCTCAGCGGACGTCCCATTCGGGGATTCGAGGGATGTGCGGCAGGTGCGCCGCAATCATCGAAAACTAATTGATGTTGGGCAGGAACGAATAATCCTTCGCGTAGCCGAGCATCTGTCCCACGTAGTCGGCCGGGTAGGAGATCTTCACGTCGACGATCCTGCCGTCCTTCTCCACCAGTTCGTATTCGGGATTGACGAAACCGCCGTAAGGCTCGATGTCGAGCGCATAGTAGCGGTCGCGGACCTCCTTGTGCAGCTCGGGATCGACCGTGACGGCATACTGCTCGACCAGCGCCTTGCCGGCTTCGTAGTCGCCCTCGGACTTGATGCGCTGCACCTCGCGGAGCATCTGGCCGAACAGGTCGCGCAGTTTGCCGAAGTCGTTGACCACGGCGTAGGTCTTGCCGTTCTCCTTCACCAGCTCGATCACCTTGTCGGCCTTGCCGCGCTCGTAGCACCACTCGCAGATCAGCTTGCGGTTGCGCATGTGCGACTCCTCGACGTTCTTGCCCGGCTCGATGCGCGCCAGCTGGGTCATCATGCCGTTGAGGATATACTTGGCATAACCCGCCTTGGCGACGTCGAGCGAGGGAATCAGCCCCAGTTCGACCAGCTTCGGATCGCCCAGGTAGTAAAGCCCGAACAGGTCGGCGCGGGTCTCTTCGAGCGTCGAGCCGTAGCTCTTCAGCTCGCCGCCCTTGACACCCGGAGCCAGCTGGCCCGAGCCGTGCCCCAGGCACTCGTGCAGGTCGGTGTGCAGGTCGTCGGCCAGCTTGCCGTACCGCTCCATCCGCTCGCGGTCCTCGGTGCGAAGCACGAACTCCTCGTTGAAACCGTTGCCGTGAGCAGCCATGTCGTAGGCATAGGTGATGTTGTCGATGGTGACCGACTTCGAGCCGTACTCCTTGCGGATCCAGTCGGCATTGGGCAGGTTGATGCCGATGGGCGTCGCGGGATAGCAGTCGCCGCCGAGCATCGCCACGGTGATGACCTTGGCCGAAACGCCCCTCACGACCGGCTTGCGGTAGGCCTCGGCCACGGGCGAATGATCCTCGAACCACTGGGCGTTGTCGGAGATCACCTCCGTGCGGTGGCAGGCCTCGGAGTCCATGAAGTTGACGTTGGCCTCCCACGAAGCCTTGCGGCCCAGCGGATCGCCGTAGTCCTCGATGAAGCCGTTGACGAAATCGACGTTCGAAACGGTGTCCTTCACCCAGCCGATGTTGTAGCGGTCGAACTCTTTCAGATCGCCCGTCTTGTAGTAGCTGACGAGCGCCGCGATGTTGGTCTTCTGCGGCTCTTTGGCCACGGCCTGCGCCTTTTCGAGCCAGTAGACGATCCGCTCGATGGCCGGCGAATACATGCCGCCCAGCTTCCAGACACGCTCGCAGATGCGTCCCGCGTCATCCTTCGTCAGCTGCGAGTTCAGGCCGTAGGAGACCGGCTCGGGATTGCCCGCATCGGCGGCGGCCATGTCGGCGTAGAACGCCTCGGCCTCGGCCTGGCTCACGTTGTGGTAGTAGTTGCTCGACGAGGTGAGCAGCAGGTCGTCGCCGGCCTTCTGGTTGAGCTTCGTCGGATAGAGCGCCGGATCGAAGATCGCCCGGCAGACCTCGCCGCGCAGGGAGTTCAGGGAGCCGAACTTCTCCTCGGGGATGGTCTCGATCGCGTCGAGCAGGTAGCCTTCGGTGAATTCGGGCACGAACTTGTCGTTCGAATAGTGGTGGTGGATGCCGTTGGCGAACCATACCTTCTTGAGATATTTCTCCAACGCCTTCCACTCGGCCGTCGTGCGGTCGCCCTTATAGTTCTCGTAAACCGTCTCCAACGTGCGGCGCACGGGGAGGTTCACCGGGCAGTTCTGGTCAAAAAGAATGTCGCGGCCGCATTTGGCAGCCTCGGAGAGGTAATAGATCAGCTCCTTCTCTTCGAGCGGCAGGGCGTCGAAACCGGGAACTTCGTAACGGATGACCTTGATGTCGTCGAAACGGTCGACGATCCACGGCATATCGCCCTTGGGGCCACCGCCGCACGAGGTCAGTGCGGGAATGATGAGTGTCATAGATACAATAGTAAAAAGCTTTTTCATGCTCGTTCGAAATTAGTATTCCTACAAAAGTAATGCTTTTTCTGCGATTTTCCTTCTTTATGTCTGCGGGAATTTCTACCTTTGCGCCGCAACTCGTTTCAAGAAAGAGATGAAAGTATTTACAAGCGTCAAGGAACTTCGCGCCGAACTGGACCGGACGGAACAGTCGGGTATCGGCTTCGTACCCACGATGGGCGCCCTGCATGCGGGCCACCGCTCGCTCGTGGAGCGCGCCCGCAGGGAGAACGCCACGGTCGTCGTGAGCGTCTTCGTGAACCCCACGCAATTCAACGACAAGAACGACCTGCGGCACTACCCCCGCACCCCGGAGGCCGACCGGCGCCTGCTGGAAGAGGCCGGCGCGGATTTCGTGCTGATGCCTTCGGTCGAAGAGATATATCCCGAGGAAGACACCCGGATTTTCGATTTCGGGCAGATCGATAAGGTGATGGAGGGTGCGACGCGCCCCGGACACTTCAACGGCGTGGCGCAGGTCGTCAGCCGCCTGTTCGACATCGTGCGCCCGGCACGCGCCTACTTCGGGGAGAAGGATTTCCAGCAGATCGCCGTGATCAAGGCGATGACGGCCCAGTTGAAACTGCCGGTGGAGATCGTCGAATGCCCCATCGTCCGCGGAGAGGACGGACTGGCGCTTTCGTCGCGCAACACGCTGCTCGACGAGGCGCACCGCGCCGCAGCGCCGCACATCTACGCCACGCTGCGCGCAGCCGTGGAGAAATCGCACGAAATGACGCCCGCCGAACTGAAGGCATGGGTCACGGCAGAAGTGGAGCGCAACCCGCTGCTCAAGGTCATCTACTACCAGTCGGTCGACGCGCTGACGATGCAGGAGGTCGCCGCATGGAGCGACTCGGAGCGTATCCAGGGCTGCATCGCCGTACAGGCCGGGGAGATCCGTTTAATTGATAATATCTGTATCCGATCATGAAATTCCAGATTGAAGTCATCAAATCGAAGATCCACCGCGTAACGGTCACGCAGGCCGACCTGAACTACGTGGGGAGCATCACCATCGACGAGGCGCTCATGGAAGCCGCCAATGTGATCGAAGGCGAGAAGGTCCAGATCATGGACATCAACAACGGAGAGCGTTTCGAGACCTACACGATCAAGGGCGAGCGCAACAGCGGCTGCGTGTGCCTGAACGGCGCCGCGGCACGCAAGGTGCAGGTGGGCGACGTGATCATCATCGCATCCTACGCGCTGATGGATTTCGAGGACGCCAAGCAGTTCCGCCCGTGGATCGTTTTCCCCGACACGGCGACCAACCGGCTCGTGAAATAACGCGCCCCGGCGCGGCGGCAAGCCGACCCGACACAAAATCTCCCCGAAAAGGGAGGTTTTTTCGTTTAATCCGTTATCTTTGCAGAAGATAACCCCTGCGGCGGCCGCGCGCCCCGGCCGATCCGGACGAATCCGCCCGGCTCACCGGATAGTTCCGCCGCCGCAGGGCCAAGCACTCTTCGATGGACATAACCCTCTCCATAGCCGCTTTCGCGCTCTCGATACTGGGCATCATCGGCTGCATCGTACCGGCTCTGCCGGGCGTGGCGTTGAGCTACGCCGGACTTCTCTGCGCCTGGTTCACCTCCTACTCCCAGATGACCTCCGGGGCGATCTGGCTGTGGCTCGCCGTGACCGTCGCCGTGAGCGCCGCCGACTATTTCCTGCCCGCATGGATGACGCGGCGCTTCGGCGGATCGCGCTCGGGAGCCATCGGGGCCACGGCAGGCGTCTTCGCCGGGTTCTTCCTCTTTCCGCCCGTGGGGATCATCCTCGGCCCGTTCGCGGGCGCCGTGCTGGGCGAACTGCTCAACGACCGGAGCGACGTTCCGAAGGCTTTCCTCGTGGGATTCGGGTCGTTCCTCGCATTCGTCGTCGGCACGGGCGTCAAGCTGGCCGCCTCGGCAGGCATGCTGATCCATGTCGCGGCCGACACCTACCCCGCTCTCCGGGACTGGTTCGCAACCACTTTCTAAAACATATCGCATATGAAAAGGTTTCTACTACTAACGGCGGTCATCCTCGCGATGCTCGCTTCGTCTTGCAGCAAATACAAGTACGAAACGGTGTCGGGCGATCCGCTGAAAACCCGGATTTACACGCTTCCCAACGGACTGAAAGTCTATATGAGCGTTATGAAGGAGCAGCCCCGCATCCAGACGGCCATCGCCGTGCGGGTCGGCGGCAAGAACGACCCCGCCGAGACGACCGGTCTGGCACACTACTTCGAACACCTGATGTTCAAGGGAACCGAAAAGTTCGGAACGTCCGACTACGCCGCCGAGAAACCCATGCTCGACGAGATCGAACGGCTCTTCGAGGTCTACCGCAAGACCACGGACGAAGCCGAGCGCGCAGCGATCTACCACCGCATCGACTCGATCAGCTACGAGGCTTCGAAGATCGCCATTCCCAACGAATACGACAAACTGATGGCCGCCATCGGCGCCAACGGGACCAACGCCTTCACGTCGCAGGACATGACCGTTTACGTCGAGGACATCCCTTCGAACCAGATCGACAACTGGGCGAAAATCCAGGCCGACCGATTCCTTAATCCCGTGATCCGCGGCTTCCACACCGAACTGGAGACCATCTACGAAGAGAAAAACATGTCGCTGACGCAGGACGGCCGCAAAATCTGGGAGGCGATGGACGCCGCGCTCTTCCCCAACCATCCCTACGGCACGCAGACCGTGCTGGGAACGCAGGAGAGCCTCAAGAACCCGTCGATCACCAACGTCAAGAACTACCACAAGACCTACTACGTGCCCAACAACATGGCCGTCTGCGTCTCGGGCGACTTCGATCCTGACGAGATGATCGCAACGATCGACAAGTACTTCGGCGGCATGCAGCCCAATCCCGACCTGCCGAAACTGGAATTCAAGCCCGAAGAGCCGATCACCGCGCCCGTGGTGAAGGAGGTCTATGGTCTCGAGGCCGCGCGCGTCATGCTGGGATGGCGGCTGCCGGCCGCAACGGACCCCTCGAACGACGTGGCGGACATCGTAGGTTCGGTCCTCTACAACGGGCAGGCAGGCCTGATCGACCTCGACCTGAACCAGCAGCAGAAGGTGCTCTCGGCCTATGCCTACGCCTCTGCGCAGCCCGACTACGGAACGTTCCTCATGGCCGGCAATCCGAAAGCCGGGCAGTCGTTGGACGAGGTGCGCGACCTGCTGCTGGCCGAAGCAGCAAAGATTCGCGCCGGAGAGTTCGACGAAGAGCTGATCGAGGCTTCGGTCAACAACTACAAAATGCAGCTGATGAAGGAGTTCGACAAATACGACCAGCGCACCATGTTCTACGTCTACTCGTTCATCTACGGCAAGGAGTGGGCCGACGACATCCGCCAACTGGAACGCATGGAAAAGATCACCAAGCAGGATGTGGTGGACTGGGCCAACAAGTACCTCGGTCCCGAAAGTTACGCCATCGTCTACAAACGCGAAGGCAAGGACCCCGGCGAGCAGAAGATCGCAGCCCCGAAAATCACGCCCATCGCCACCAACCGCGACGCGCAGAGCGCATTCCTGGCCGAAATCCAGAGCACGGAGGTGAAACCCATCGAACCAGCGTTCGTGGATTACAAGAAGGACATGTCGCAGTTCGAGGCCCGCAAGGGAATCGACGTACTTTATAAGAAAAACGAGTCGAACGACATCTTCACACTGACCTATGTGTTCGACACGGGCACGGAGAACGATCCGGCGCTCAATCTGGCGTTCGACTACCTGGGCTACCTCGGTTCCGAGTCGCTGACGGCCGAGCAGATCGCCTCGAAGATGTACGGCATCGCCTGCTCGTTCTCGATGCAGGCCGGCCCCACCTCGTGCCGCATCTCGATTACGGGACTGGGAGAGAATATGGCCGAAGCCATGGAAATCGTCGAGGGACTGCTGAACAGGCCCAAGCCCGACGAGGCGATTCTCGCCAACCTCAAGGCCGACATGATCAAGAGCCGCGCCGACGCCAAACTCAACCAGAGCCGCTGCTTCGGCGCCCTGCGGACCTACGTGTTCTACGGTCCCGACTTCATCCGCCGCACGACGCTCACCAACCCGGCGCTCGAAGCGATGAGTTCCGAAATGTTGTTGGCGAAGATCGGCGAACTGATGGGCAAACAGCACGAAGTGCTCTACTACGGCCCGCAGTCGGAGAAGGAGGTGACGGAGGCGCTGGCCATGCACCACAAAACGTCTGCGGAGCTTCAGCCGCTCGACAAGAAGCACCTGCAACTGCTGCCCACGGACGAAAGCAAAGTGCTGATGGCCCAATACAACGCCAAGCAGCTCTACTACCTGCAATATGCGAACCTCGGCAAACAGTTCGACGTCGCGGCCGACCCCGAAATCACGCTCTACAACGAGTATTTCGGCGGCGGCATGAACTCGGTCGTCTTCCAGGAGATGCGCGAGGCACGCGGCCTGGCCTACACCGCGCAGGCCAGCATCATGCAGCCGAACTACGCCGACACGAAGTACGGCTACATGGCTTTCATCGCCACGCAGAACGACAAGATGCAGATGGCGATCGAAGCTTTCGACGAGATCATCAACAACATGCCCGAATCGGAGACTGCGTTCAAAATCGCCAAAGAGGGACTGATCTCGCGCCTGCGCACCGACCGCACGGTGAAGGAACAGGTGCTGTGGAGTTTCATCGGACTGCGCAACCTGGGCCTTGAGGAGGACCGCGACAAGCAGATTTTCGAAAAGGTGCAGGCGATGACGCTCGCCGACGTGAAGGCCGCGCAGGAGAAGTGGGTCAAGAACCGCAAATACGTCTACGGCATCCTGGGCGACATCCAGGATCTCGACCTCAACTACCTCAAGACGCTCGGTCCGATCCGGACCGTCTCGCAGGAGGAGATATTCGGGTATTAAACCGGCAAAAGATGTTCCAAAAAGCCCTTTCCTTTCGGAAAGGGCTTTTTTCAGGCAGTCCGGACAAAGAGGAGGCGCAGCGCGCTCCCCTTCCGGAATCAGAGATAAGTCGTAACGCCGTCCCCGCTTTCGATGTCGGCGAGCGATCCCGAAGCATCGGCGGCCAGCTTCCGGCAGACAGCCGAACGGCCGCGATAGTAACCGCCCTGCGTAAAACTGCCGCCGAAGAAAACGAACTCCCCGGCATCGTTGCCGCCGTCGGGAAAGAGGAACGTATTGGTTCCCTGCCCGAAGAAGGGCTGACCGACGCCCGACAGGAGGTTCTTCGTGCTGTAAAGATCGTTGTCGGGAATCCGGTAGCCGTAACCGGCCGGGTTGTAGACGTCCGTGGTAATGGTGGCGCCGTAGAAGACCGCGTCGCACGGGACACTCTTTTCGTCCACCTCCGTACCCTTGAAAACAGCGATGCCGTCGGCGATATTTTTATTGCCGTTGCTGTTGTAGTTGTGAAGGAATCCGGTGGTCTTGTCGCCGATGCCGTCGGCCCCGGCCTGCGTATTGTAGTCGACACTGCAAATCCAGTTGGCTCCGCTGATGTCCGCACTCGAATTGCCGTTGAGCCGCTTGTTGACACCGCCGACATAGAAAAATGTGCCCTTGGCCGCACGGCCCGAGGTGAGGTTGAACTTGTAGGTAACGTAACTGCCCTGCACCCAGCCCTTGGCGTTGACCTTGTTGTTGCGGCAGGCGATAACGCAGTAGGGCGTCTGCGCAAAGTCGATCTCCTCGAGGGCCATGAACTGAATGTATTCGTTGTTCGTGTCGCTACCCTTGGCGTCGGCCAGCATGCCCGTAATGACGATGGCGCTGCGGAACTCCTTGGCCAAAGGCTCGACCGTCATAATGATGGGCGCCTCATCGCCGGAATCCAGGCGGAACGAATGGAAACAGTCGCTGGCCGTACCGGGGAAGTAGCTGAACGCAGCGCGGTACTCCCCCCGGGTGCTTCCCTTGAAATGGATGCAGCCGTTCTCGTCGGTGGTGTGCCGGTGGGAGTAGAGTTCTCCGTCGTCGCCGATGAAGTTGAGCGTGAGCGGCTCGTTGGCACGCGGGGCGTCGGTCTTGGCGTCCATCACCTGAAGCGTGCGCGGCAGAAACCAGGCGCCGTCGTTGTCGTCGTCGCTGCACGAACCTGCCAGCAGGCAGGCCGTGAGCAGCAACAGGATATTCTGGAATTTCATGGAATCGTCATTTACTTGTTATACTTGATAGATACGTGGCCCAGCCGGTTCGTGGCGTTGGGCACGACCGACGACTTGCCGTCGGTTCCGGTCAGGCTGGCGCAGCGCAGACGAATGCTGACCGACGCCTTGTCCTGCAAAGCGGCGGGCAGGGCGAAGTCGAAGACCTTGAAACCGGGCATGTAATGAGGCAGCGCATTTTTCGAGTCGCACTGGCCGATGACGGTATAGCTGCCGCCCGGAACGGCCGTCCACGACGTACCGTCGGTCGAATATTCGACTACGAAATCGCGCGGTCCGGTAGCCAGCAGCGAATTGGTCTCGATCTGCAACGACAGCTGCGAACGGATTCCCGAGGTCGAGACGTTGCTGATAAGCCAGTAGGTGTCCGTATCCCACAGCGCCGAATACATACCGCCGCCCTTGACCGTATTGGCCGTACCCTGACCGTTCGAGTCGACGTCGCCGCGCGGCTTGTTGCCGAAATAAATGCGGCCGCTGCCGGCGAGGAAGGCGTTGTAGAAACCGTCGGCATTGCTCTTGTAGAGCGAGGCGGACGCCGGGCCGGTCGTCGGGGCGACGTGGGTCACGCCCTCCTTGAATCCGGCGGGTTTGACACAGGTCCACTCGACGAGCACCTTGCTGAAGCTGTTCTCGCGCGAAGGGTCGAGGGCGATCTCCGCCTGGGTGAGGTGACGGATCTGGAAAGCGCCCATCTCCCCGAAATTGGAGTTGTACTCGCGGGTCAGGATGCCCGTGACGGTTCCCGAACCCATCGGCAGCGAATGACGGCGGTAATCCACGCCGAAATTGGTCAACATGTACAGATGGTCGCCGTTGATATCGCGCAGGCACGTGCCGTAGTACTTGGTGAGATTCTTGCCGTAGACATTGACGCCGCCGCCGGATACATAGTATTCGTCGTAGTTGACAAGACCGCCGTAAGGCATCGCGATCTCCACGTCGCGCAGCCGGACCAGCGAGAAAAGCATCTCGTCGGTCAGGTCGCGGATGTAAACCTCGCGGGGCTGTACGGGCGAGCCGGCCTCTTTCTGCATGATATGTTCGGCGGCGATACCCGTGAAAACTTTATAGGTGAACGTCCCTTCGGCAACCTCCTTCACGGTGCTGCCCAGCAGCCAGAGCCGGACACGGTCGTTGCGGGCGACGCCCAGGTCGATCGTCGACTCGAAGAGCAGCGCACGGCCTTCGGCGTCCTGAATCGAATAACGCCGATTCGGGAAGTTGGCATTGCGTCCGTCGAGCACGATCTGTCCCGTGACGTAGACGTTTTCCTCCACGTCGCCGGCCCCGAGGGCTGCCGCAAAGGCGAAGTCCTTTTCCGTGGCGGCAGAGGGATTCATGCTGAAAGACTGGGTGATACGTACGGCCGCTTCGGTCGTGCGGCCGAACTCATCCTGATAGAGGAGCGAAATCACCGCGATGCGCCGTTCAGACGAGCCGTTCTCCCCGGCGTCGAATGCGAGTTTTCCGTCGGCGAGGGTCAGGTTTTCGATCCATGCCCCGCCTTCCTCGTCCCCGTAGCTGACCGAGAGGTCGATGCCCGAATCGACGGACGTTTCAACGGCGATTTCGTGGTGTGCTGCCGTGGCGGAAATCGGCAGGGCTTCGGTTTCGAGACGGATATACGACTCGACGGGCATTTGCGAAAGGATGAACGAGTCGCTGGCGTCGCCCGAGAGCGTCGTGGCCGTAATGACGGCCGTACGCTTCTCGGTCATCGAGGTATTCTCCGAGTAGGTGATGATCACCGAGGCGCTTTTGGCGCCCTTCGTCAGGTTGAGTGTGAACCAGTCCGCGTCGCTGTGGAGTTTCCACGACGTGTCCGAACGCAGGATGAAAGAGGCGGTGCTGCTCTCGGGGCCGATGACGACCTCGGGCTTGTCGAAATGCAGCGTGGAGGTCTCGTCGTCGTCCGAACAGCCGCAGAAGAGCGCCGCGGCGCTCAACACGACCGCCGTACGGGCGATAAACCACTTGATGAAGTATGTGTTCATTGTTCAGTTTCTTTTAGGCATGGATATACGTTATTTGGCAAAGGACCACTCGATGACCACCGGAAAATGGTCCGAAGGGTACTTCTGCGAATACGAGGTGTTGACAATCGCCCACGACTGCACCTTCGTCCGGCCCTTGGTCACGAAAATATGGTCGATGCGCGAAGCCTTGGCCGGAGGTGTGGAGATATACTTGTAACCGTTGTAGGAGGGCCAGTCGGCGTTGACCTTATCGGTCGTACGGGCATAGCTGTCCACCAGCGTCCCGGAGGTAACGATCGTGTTGTAGACGTTGGTCTGCTGGTTCGAGTTGAAGTCACCGGTGCAGAAGGCCGGGGTCTTTCCGGCGATCTCCGCGACCTTCTCGATCAGCAGCTTGGCGCTCTCGGCCCGGGCGACGGTTCCGATATGGTCGAAATGCGAGTTGAAGTGGAAGAACTCCTTGCCCGTGGCCTTCACGCGGAAATGCGCCCAATTGCACATGCGCGGGGAATAGGAGTCGGAGAATTTCGTATTGGGAACGTTGGGCGTCTCCGAATACCAGAACGAACCGCTTTCGAGCACTTCGAATTTGTCGGTCTTGTAGAATATCGGATTGAAATGACGGCGCTCCACATTGTCTTCGCCCGTCACGCTCGTGCCGATCCAGGTGTATCCGGGAAGAGCGGCGGCCATATCCTCGATCTGGAACTTGTAGGGTTCCTGCGCACCGAAGATGTCGAAATCCTCGGCTTCGAGCAGCCGGCAGACGATCTCCTTGCGGTTCTCCCAGCGTCCGGCCTCCTCGTTGCGGTTGTCGTACTGGATGTTGTAGCTCGCCACGCGGATGGGTTCGAGCCATTCCAGCTGTGTGCCGCCGTTGCCGCCGCCGTCGTCGTCCGAACTGCACGAGAGGGCCGAGGAGCTGAACAGCAGAAGTCCGCAAAAAAGGGTCGATTTCAGAAGTCGGTTCGTAATATGGAAAGTATTCATGGTGTTTTGCTTTTATCAGTTTTTATATCGGAACGGGAACGGAGCGGGGTTGAAGAGCGGATCGGAACCCTGCAACAGCCACATCCGTGAATTGCGGTCATCGCCCTTGTCCAGACGCTTGATCGCCTCGGAAACCTGCGCATTGTTGTTGTCGATCTCCGACTGCGGATAGCGGTAGCGCAGAGGCAGGTAGCCGTCGTTGTAAATCTGGTCGGTGTTGTGCGTCAGGTAGGCCGAGAAATCGGGATAGCCCGTACGGCGCAGTTCGAAATAGGCCTCGTTGCCGCCCTGCATGAAGAAATTGAGGTATTTTTCCGTGATGATCTTACCCAGTTTTTCGGTGTCGCTGCCCTTGAACTGCACCTTTTCGTGCCCCAGGTAGGCCCGGGTGTCGGCAGAACTCACCCCCAGGAACTCATGCGCAGCGCGGATGCCGTTCAGATAATGGGTCTCCGGATCGTCCTCGGTCCAGCCCCGCAGGGCGGCTTCGGCGAGGATGAATTCCTGCTCGGGATAGCCGATGTTCATGGCCGAAGGACCGACCGGCTCCAGATACCATTTCGACTTCAGGCGCGACTGCGATCCGTCTTCCATGTCGGTATTGTTGTTGTCGCCCGTAGCGCCGGGATTGGGAATGACGCCCTTGTAATTCGCAAGGTCCGTGGGATCGGCATTCTTGCCGTCCAGCTTGATCATCATTTCGGCCAGTTTCGGCAGACGCATGTCCCCGCGCTCCCGCATCCAGTCGACGACGAACTTGGAGATCCGGTACGACGAAACGAAATTGTTATCGTTGTAATACTTGTAATTCTCCATATTGCCCTTTTCGTCGCGGATGGCGCTGTCGGACAACGCCCCCATGATCGGGTTGCCCTCCGGATCGCCGACGATGCCGGCGAACAGTTCGCCGACACGCTCCCCGGCGATGGTCTGCTTCATCGAGCAGTTGATCAGGATGCGCAGGCGGTAAAGATTGATCAGCTGACGCCACTTGCGAATGTCGCCGCCGAAGATCACATCGCCGTCGATTTTGGTATTGTCGTAGTCCCCCAGGGCCTCGTTGGCCGCTGCAAGCTCCCGCAGCAGCCCGGCCACGATCTCCTCCTGGGGATCGTATTTGGGCGAAAAGTTCGGGTCGTCGAAGCGTCCCTGCGCAGCCTCGGTGTAAGGCACGTCGCCGAACAGTCGGGTGGTGTCGAAAATCCAGCTGGCACGGAAGTATGCCGCAAGGTGGATGTAACGGGGATCGTTGAGGCGTTCGGCTTCGCGGATCATGTCGTAGCACCAGGTCACACGGCGGTATTCGCTGATGAAATTGCGGCGCTGGAAGTTGAAATGGCCGCCGCCACCGCGCTGATCCCACTGCCAGGCCAGCCGGTAGGGCTGCACACCGTAGTATTCGATGCCGAAAGTCGTGATGCAGAGCTGTGTGAGGATGGTTTTCGGATGCACCTGCGTCGGCTTGTTCACGTCCTGGCTCACCTCGTCCATGGTCAGGTCGCAGGAAACGAACACCAACGGCAGGACGAAAAATATCGAGAGAAAGCGTTTCATATTCATATCCGTATTAGAGTTTGAGGGTAAGATTGAAGCCGATCATGCGTTCGGTCGGATAGGAGAAATTCTTGTAAGCCGCATCGGGGTCTTCGTTGTCGAGCTTCTTCCAGATGAGCAGGTTGGTGCCGATAACGGAGAGTTCAAGCCCCTTGAAAATCCGGCTGCCGGAGAGCAAATCCGAAAAATCGTAGCCGACGGACATCGTGCGGAGTTTGATGAAATCGCCCTTGAAAAGGTTGTAACCCATCGTGTAGGGACCGTTGAGCTTACCCATGTAGCCGATCCAGCTTTTGAAATAGACGGGCGTAGTCGAGGGGGCGTAGCCGCGCGTATCGTAGAGCACGTTGCCGTGGTCGTCATACTCGATGTCGCCGTCGACCACCACCACGGCGTTCGAAGGGATGTACGACGGAGTTTTCGTCCAGTCCAGCTCCCGCTCGGGAGCTGCCGTGAGTTTGTGGGTTCCGGCTTCGATCATACGGGCGTTGAGGTCTGAACGGATGACACCGCCGACACGGCCCGCGATGTCGAACGACAGGCTCCAGTTGCGGTAACGCAGCGTCGACGAGATGCCGAACTCCCAATCGGCGCCGGCATAGCCGATCACACGCTTGAAGGGGTCTTCGATGGGACGCCCGTTGTTCTCGAAAACGATGAAATTGCCCTGCGGATCACGCTGCCAGACACTCTCGTAGAGCGCATCGGCACGGTCGCCCACCTTGAGGTTGTTGTAGTTATAGGCCCCGTTGTAAATCTTGTCGAGGTACTTACGGGTCTGGAACCAGTTGAAGCTGATGTCCCATTTCCAATCCTTGGTTTTGATCGGCGTGGCCCCGACCATCAGTTCGTATCCTTCGCGGCGGTAGTCGTTGCCGTTGGTGAGCATCTCCTCGTAGCCGCTCGACTGGTTGATGTCGACCTTCTGGATCTGGCCCTCGTCGTAGGTGCGGTAATAACTGAAGTCGAAACGCAGGCGGCTGCCGAAAAAGCGCAGGTCCGTGCCGACCTCGAACGAACTCGTGAAATAGGGTTTGATATTGGGATCGATGATCGTGGTCGGAGGAGTGAACGCGGCATTGCCGTCCCAGTAGGTATTGAACGAATAGGTGTCCTGCAACATGTAGACGGTCGACTGGTCGAACCCGACCTTGGCCCACGAGGCGCGGACTTTCCAGAAGGAAACAGCCTTCGGAAGCTTGACCGCCTCGGTGATCAGTGCGCTGAACGCCACCGACGGATAGAAAAAGGAGCGGTTGTTCTTGTTGAGCGTCGACGACCAGTCGTTGCGGCCGGTGAACGAAAGGTAGAATGCATCGCGGTAACCCAGCGTGACGGACCCGTAAGCGCCGGCCATGCGGCGGCGTTCGATCTTCGAAGTGGTCGACGGGGTGTTCTGCGAGTTGGAAAGGTTGTAGAGATCGGGCTGCTGGAGTCCGCCCTCGGTCGTCGAAAAGAGGTAATTGCGCTGGTAGTTGAAGAGCGAAACACCCAGCATGGCGTCGAGGTCGAACTCCCCGAACCGCTTCTTGTACGAGAGCATGGCGTCGAGGTTGACGTCGACGCGGCGGTCGCTGCCGACCGAATAGAGACCGCGGTCGTTGCCCACCCAGGCGTAAGGTTTGCACTCCTCCTGGTTCTGGTGTTTGGAGTCGGTGGCGGCCTTGACCATGAAATTGAGGTCGTCGGTGATGTCGTAGTCCAGCGACGCCGAAGCGATCAGCTCGGGTTCGCTGTAAGGACGCGTGTACTCCTCGGCCACAAACCAGGGATTGTTGAACCACACGTGGTTCCAGTTACGCTGGGCGTAGCCTTCCTGCCCCTCCTCCCAGTAATTGCGCAGATCGCGGATGTCGTTGTTGGCGCCCATATACACCAGAATGTTGTAATACGGATGCGAGTTGCCGTAACCGGACCAGGGACGGTTTTTGGAATAGGTATAGTTGTAGATCATGCTGGCATTGATATGCAGCTTCCTGGTGATGTTGTAGTTGGCCGCCATATTGACGCCGAAGCGCTTGAGATCGGTGTTGGGAGTCTGCCCCCGGCGGTAGAGCTGGTTGAGGCTGATGCGGAACGACCCCTCCTTGAATTTATGGGAGATGCTGACGTTGTTGCTCGTGGTGAGGCCCTGTTGCAGAAAATTGCGGAAATTGTCCTTGTGGGAGACGAAAGGCGTCGGAATCCGCTTCCCCGTCTTGGGGTCGATCGGGCTGTTGTACTGTACGGTCTCGAAATAACCGCTCGGCGTGGTGGGGTCTTTCTGGTCGAGTTTCGGACCCCAGGTCCACAGACCGTCGTATACGCCGCCGCCCTTGCCGTCGAGGTAGGAATACTGGCCGAAATCGCCCGTACCGTAGATGCTCTGCTGCTCGGGCAGGGTGAGGTACCCGGCGGTGAACATCGTCGAGGAGTTGAGCGTGATCTCGGTCTTCTCGCCGATGTCGTCGCCCGTCTTGGTAGTAATCAGGATCGCACCGTTGGCGCCGCGCGAACCGTAAAGCACGGCGGCCTGCGGACCTTTCAGGACCGTGATCGATTCGATGTCGTCCGACGACACGCCGCGGTAATAGGTCACGGGCGTTCCGTTGATGACGTAGATCGGGGTCTCGCCGCGCAGCTTGATCGGAGGATCTTCCAGAATGCCGGCGCGGGTGTTGACCGTAAGTCCGGCAACCTTGCCGTTCAGGGCGTTGATCGGATTATCGGTCTTCACCTTGTCGAAAGCGTCGGAGTTGACCTGCTGGAGCGAATATCCCAGGCTCTTCTCGGCTTTCTTGATGCCGAGGGCCGTGACCACGACCGTTTCCAGCGAGATGTCCGACGGTTCGAGACGGATGTCCACACGGGTCTGCACGCCGACATGCGTCCGCTGGGTCTTGTAGCCGATATAACTGAACGAGACGGACGCCCCGACCGGGACGCTGATGCGGTAGTTGCCGTCGGCATCGGTGACGCATCCGTTGGTGGTTCCCTCCTGGATGACCGTGACGCCGACGAACGGCATGCCCTTTTCATCGGTAACACGCCCCGTCAGGGCCACCGGCCGGGAATCGGTGCGGGGGGGGGTTCCGGCAGACCGCGCTGCGGACTGTCCGATGATGACATGGCGGCCCTTGACGGTATAGGTCAGCGAAGTGCGCGCCAATGCCAGATCCATCACCTCCTGGATCGAGGCGTCGGCGACCTTCACCGAAACACGGATGTCCGCCACATCCTGGTCCTTGTAATTGAACAGATAGTCGCTGGAGGCTTCTACCTGACGGAAAAACTGCACGAGCGTCACCTCCTGTCGGGTATCCACGGTGATTTTCCGTTCCTGGGCGTGAACGACCGTCGTGCCCAGCAACAGCATGCACACGACCGCACGGCGCAGGACGGTGCGCAAGCAGCGTGTCTTCTGAAAAAATGCGTTGGTAAAGTTTGGTTTCATTGTTTCCGGGTTGGAAGTTTAAAGGTATTGGTACGTTGCCGCGATCGGGGCATCGGACCGAAGCAGAACGGCATCCGTTCGGGCGGAAGCCGCAAAAATCGGAAAGGCGAAGACAGGGCTCTTGTCAGTTCATAGGCATCGGAAAATTTAGGAGTTCGGTATTATCGGGTTGGATTTTCAGCGTTTGGTAACGAAATAGACATTGTCGAGTTTGCTCCACTCCATACCGGTCTGGCGGCTCACGATGTCGAGCGCCTGCTCGACGGACAGCCGTGTTTCGAGCGCACCTGAAAAGCGGGTCCGGCCGACGTCTCCCGCATCGGTGATGATGCGGACGTCGTAACGCGCGGAGAGTTGTTCGAGGACCTCCTCCAGAGTGAGCGATTTGTAGCGGAACAGATTGTCCTTCCAGGCGGTCGTGATCTCGGGATCGAATTCGCTGACGGTGATTTCGCCGCTCCCGACATGATAAACGGCCCGGCGCGAAGGCGTCAACCGCAGATTCTGATTTCCGGCGCGGAACGCGACCGACCCTTCGACCAGCGAAGCGCTGACAATGCCCTCTTCAGTCCGGTTGCTGGCATCGAAAGTCGTGCCCAGCACGGAGACCTGCACATCGCCCATCTCGACAACGAATCGTTTGTCCGGCATCTTCTCGACTTCGAAAAAGCCCTCGCCGACAAGCCGCACGTTCCGCTCGTCCCGGCCGAAATCACCGTCGTATTCCAGACGGCTCTCCTTGTCGAGGGTAATGCGGCTGCCATCGGGCAGCTCGAACGACGAAATGCTGCTGCCCGTGATGAAGGCAAACCTTTCGGCAGCACGGGGACCGGACAGCGCCCATCCGCAGAACAGTCCCACGGCCAGCATGGCGGCCATCGACGCATAACGCCCCATACGAGTGGCGAGCAGGCGCAGCATGCCGCTCCTGCGCGATTCGGAGCCGGCAGCGATCCGCCGCTGCAATTTCCGGAACTCCCGCTCCGGATCGATGCTGCGGGTCGTCGTCACGCGGGCGTTCCAATAGCTCCTGATCCGAGCGTATTCCTCTTCATGCGCGGGATCGGCGGCCCGCCAGGCGGCGAGGGCTTCGCGTTCACCGGCCGGGCAAGCCTCCGTGAGATCACGGACAAGCCGGGCGTTGAGTTCCTTTTCCGAAAGGGTGCGTATGTCTGTTTTTGATTTCATGTCTTATGGATTAAGTACCGGAAACGGCGGAATGTTCTTAACGGATCAGCAAATATTTTTCTTGCGCAGAGCCTCGCGGATCTTCTGCACGGCATGGCCCAGGTGCACTTCAAGGGTTTTGACGGAGATATAGAGCGTCTCGGCCGCTTCGCGGTGCGACATCCGGTCCTCGCGCACCAGTTTGAAGGCCAGCTTGCATTTGGGCGGCAGCGACTCGATGGCACGGTTTATCTCGCGGACGGTCTCGGCGGAAATGCAGTCGTCCTCGGGAGTCGTGCTGGTGCGGGCGAAAAGGTCCAGCGGCATTTCGTCCAGATTGACGGTGGGCAGGTTGCGTTTCCGGAGATAATTCAATGCCTTGAATTTGGCGATCCGGTAGATATAAGCATTGAAATTCCGGATTTCGGGAAGTTCAAGACGGTTCTCCCAGACCGCGAAGAACACATCGGAAGTCAGTTCCATAACAGCCCCGTCATAGCGGACATACAATCCGATATAACGGGCTATCCGCTTGTAATAAAGCATATAAAGTTCCTGCAAAGCCTCCTGGGAAGCATTGCAGGCCAGGTCGTCGAGGATGTAACGGATGTCGGTCGGGTCCATGCTTTCTATTGATTAAGTACCCTAAAATCGCAAAAGTTCTTAATCGGAGAGGTGTTTTTTATGCGAATAACGGAAAACAATCCGGAAAAACCGCCCTGCTGACAGGGTTTCGGGAGAAGAATGCGAACGCAGTCCGGCCCGGAGGAGCATATGTTCCATCCGGGCCGGACAAACGAAAGAGGCAAGCCCCTGAAATCAATAACGGTAGTGCTCGGCCTTGTAGGGACCGTCCTCCGGAACGCCGATGTAGTCGGCCTGACGCCGGGTCAGGCGGGTCAGTTCGACGCCGAGGTTGTCCAGGTGCAGGCGCGCCACCTCCTCGTCGAGGTGTTTCGGCAGGCGGTAGACGCCGACCGCGTGCTCCTTCTGCCACAGCTCCATCTGCGCGAGGCATTGGTTGGTGAAAGAGTTCGACATCACGAACGAAGGATGCCCCGTGGCGCAGCCGAGGTTCACCAGACGGCCTTCGGCCAGAATAAAGATCGAATGGCCGTCGGGGAAAGTGAACTTGTCGACCTGCGGCTTGATGTTCAACTTCACGGCCCCGGACGTTTCGAGGCGCGCCATCTGGATTTCGTTGTCGAAATGGCCGATGTTGCAGACGATGGCCTGGTCGCGCATCCGCTCCATGTGCTCCAGCGTGATGATGTCGCAGTTGCCCGTGCAGGTGACATAGATGTTGCCCTCGGCGAGCGCACTCTCGACGGTCTTCACCTCGAAGCCCTCCATGGCGGCCTGCAAGGCGCAGATGGGGTCGATTTCCGTGACGATCACCCGGGCGCCGTAGGAGCGCATCGAGCGGGCGCAGCCCTTGCCCACGTCGCCGTAGCCGCACACAACGACCACCTTGCCGGCGATCATCACGTCCGTGGCGCGCTTGATCCCGTCGGCCAGCGACTCACGGCAGCCGTAGAGGTTGTCGAACTTCGACTTGGTGCACGAATCGTTGACGTTGATGGCCGGAACCAGGAGTTCGCCGGCCTCCTGCATCTGGTAGAGGCGGTGTACGCCCGTGGTGGTCTCCTCGCTCACGCCCTTCCATTCGGCGACCGTGCGGTGCCATTTTTCGGGGTCCTCGGCCAAAATGCTTTTCAGCGTGCCGAGGATCACCTCCTCTTCGTAGGACGAAGGTTCGTAATCGAGCGTCGAGGCGTCGTTCTCGGCCTTGTAACCCTTGTGGATCAGCAGCGTGGCGTCACCGCCGTCGTCGACGATCAGCTGCGGGCCTTTGCCGCCGGGAAACGAAAGGGCCATGGCGGTGCACCACCAGTATTCGGGCAGCGTCTCGCCCTTCCACGCGAAGACCGGGACGCCTGCGGCGGCAATCGCGGCGGCCGCATGGTCCTGCGTCGAGAAGATGTTGCACGAGCACCAGCGCACGTCGGCGCCCAGCTCCACGAGAGTCTCGATCAGAACGGCCGTCTGGATGGTCATGTGCAGCGAACCCATCACGCGTACGCCTTTCAGCGGCTTTTCGGGTCCGTATTTGCGGCGCACGGCCATCAGGCCGGGCATTTCATGCTCGGAAATCTCGATCTCCTTGCGGCCCCATTCGGCCAGCGACATGTCGGCAACCTTATAGGGAAGAGTGTTGTCAATATACATAGCAGTATGTTTTTAAGTTATCGCATCGTTCGTCCGTATCTGCCCGGTTGAGACCCGCGGCGTACCGCCGCGTTTACAAGTCTGACCCCACCCCAAACCCCTCCCTCGGGAGGGGCTTGTCGCAACGCAACCGGGTTTTTGACCAAAATACGGACACATTATTTCAATCCTAAAATATATTCTTTGTCCCTGGCAATCTGCCCGCGCAGTTCCTCCACCGAAGCGAACCGGCGTTCGTCGCGGATCTTTTCGAGCAGTTCGACCCGCAACCAACGGCCGTAAAGTTCGCCGCGGAAGTCGAAAATATGCGTCTCCAAACGCCGCTCGACACCCCCGACCGAAGGGTTGCGGCCCAGGTTCGACATGGCGTCATAGACTTTCCCGCCGACCTCCGCACGCGAATGGTAGACCCCGTCGGCAGCGGCGACGTCCTCCGGAACGGCCAGATTGGCCGTCGGAAAACCCAACTCACGTCCGAGTCGGCGTCCGTGCTCCACAACGCCTTCGATCAGAACCCGTTCCATCAGATTTTTTCGGTCAGTTTACGCACCAGCCGGAACTGCGAGAAGAACTCCTTGGCAAAGACACGCAGTACCGTATAGGAAGGTATCGCCAGCAGCATGCCCAGGATTCCGGCCAGCGACCCGGCAATGAGAATCACCAGGAAGATTTCGAGCGGATGCGCCTTCACTCGTTCGGAATAGAGCGTCGGCTGGAGGATGAAATCGTCCATGCCCTTGAGGATCAGCAGCGACCCGGCGATCACGAAAGCCGTATGCCCCACGCTCATGCCCTCGATCGGCGAGACGATGCCCACGAAGACCGAGACCACGCCGCCGATCAGCGGCCCGGCGTAAGGCACGACGTTCATCACACCCATGATAAGGCCGATGAACCCCGCGTCGGCGGCCTTCATCCCGAAGGCCATCATCACCAGCGTCACGGCGATCGTGAGCAGCAGGCTTTCCGAAAGGATACCCGTAAAGTAGCGCGCCAGCAGGACCGTCACCGAATCCAGCGCACGGGTGATGTTGCCGTGATAATGTTCCGGAAAAACGGAGGTGACCATCGCGTAGAACAGGCCCTCCTCCTTGAGGAAGAAGAAGGTGATGAACGAAACGGAGAAAATGGCGATCACCGACGAAAGCACGAGGTTGATGACCGACGAGAAAATCGTGTTGAGCGAATTGATGTCGATGATCTGCCGGAGGGCGGCCGTCAGTTCGTCGGAGAGCGAGAAAGTGCTCTCGGGCAGGGAGAAAAGCGCCTGCAAATCGTGCTGCATCCGGGCGATCGGCTCGCCGATGCTCCCCACGACCGCCGCGAAGTCGACGTGCGCGAACTGGTTTATCTTGTTGAAGACCAGCGGCACGAACAACGAACACAGCGTAGCCAGGACGACCCAGATCACCACGAGGGTCGCCAGCGCGGCCAGCCAGCGGGGAACCTGCCAGCCCTTGAAGTGAAGCCCCGAAAGAAACTTCACGAGCGGATTGCCCATGACGGCCAGCACGGCCGAAACGAGGATGTAGACGACGATCGAGGAGAAATACCAGACCAGAAAGAGCACGGCCGCGGCAACCGCCGCGCCCGCGATGAACCGCAGGAAGGTCTGGGGCGTCGCCTTCATGGCGTTATTCGTTTTCGAGGTTCTTGCGCAGCCGGGCGATCGGAGTCTGCGAACCCACCGTGGGATCGCCGATCTCCACCAGCAGTTCGCTGTCCTTGGGGACGAGCACGTCGACGCGCGAGCCGAACTTGATGAATCCGCAGACGCTGTTCTGCTCGACCTGATGACCGACGGTCATATACGAGATGATGCGCCGGGCGATCAGTCCCGCGATCTGGCGGAAGAGCACCTTTTGGCCCGAGGGCATCCGCACCACGGTCGTCGTGCGTTCGTTCTCGGTCGAGGATTTGGGGTGCCAGGCCACCAGGAAACGCCCCGGATGGTATTTGAAATACTCCACCTCGCCGCCCACGGGAACCCAGTTCATGTGGACGTTCGTAATGGACATGAAGATCGAAATCTGCAACATCTCCTCCTTGAGGTACTCGTCCTCGGAGACGACCTCCGTCACGACCACGCGGCCGTCGCAGGGAGCGAAGACCAGATCGGCATCGTGGATGCGCACCCGGCGGGGTTCGCGGAAGAAGGCTACGATGAAGAACCAGAACAGCAGCAGCACGAGGGTGCTGAACCACAGCAGCGAGACATTCGCATCGTGGACCAGCAAATGGTAAAACAGCCACCACAGAAGCAGGCAGACAGCGCCCGAGATGCCGATGATTTTGTATCCTTCCTTATTGATTCTCATAACACGGTTAAGTTTGCAGTTACATCACAAAAAGCATATAGACGAAGACGAACGGCGCCGAAAGCAGCATGGCGTCGAAGCGGTCCAGCACTCCGCCGTGACCGGGAATCAGCGTTCCCGAATCCTTGACCCCGGCGGCGCGCTTGAACATCGACTCCACCAGGTCGCCCAGAACCCCCGTAGCGGCCGCGACGAGCGCCAGCCCGGCCCACACCCAACAGCTGCCGTCCATCACGCGGGCGGCGACGAGTCCCAGGACAACGGCCCCGGCGATGCCGCCGAAGAACCCTTCCCACGACTTCTTGGGCGAAAGGCGTTCGCACAGGCGGTGTCTGCCGACGGACATGCCCACCAGATAGGCGAAAACGTCGTTGGCCCAGATGATGAAAACGTAGAAAATCATCATCCAGGGACTCCACGTCTCGCTGCCGATGATCGGAATGTAACACATCAGCGAGAACGGCAGCGCCACATAGACGACGCCCATGAAAGTGATGCCGATATTGGCGGCGGGATTCTCCCGACGGCGGTAAAGTTCGCAGATGAACATGGCGGGCAGCAGCAACAGCAGAAGGGCCATTCCGCAGGCGAAAGCCTGCCGGGCGCTGCCGAGTATCTGGATGTCGTCCGACACGAATGCGAAATTCAGCGCGAAAAGCACGAGTCCCGCAGCCAGTCCGACGATCCGCTGGGGATTGCTGCCCTGCTCCCCGGCCAGGGAATAGAACTCCGTCATGCCGACGACCAGCAACGCCGCCAGCAGCAGGCCGAAACTCCATTGCGACCATGCGATAGCCCCCAGCATCACCACGGCGAGGACGGCCCCGCTCACAGTGCGCACCCAGAGGTTCTTCATTTTTTCACTCATTGTTTTTTAAGGGTGTAGTTGGGTTTCAACGGGGTCATTCGGTTTCGGGCGCGGCAACGGCCGGAGCTACGGGAGCCGGTTCGGCCGTTTCGGACTTATCCGATTTGGCCGAAGGATCGGCGACCGCGGCGGCCTGCTTGCCGGCCTGCGGCTCCTCTCCGGCGGGTTTGCCGCCCTCGGCCTTGGCTTTCGCCTCGGCCTCGCGGCGTTCGCGTTCGATGTCCTTCTTGCGGCGGCCGAAGATGCGCTCGACGTCCTCGGTGAAGACCACCTCGCGGGAGAGCAGCAGTTCGGCCAGCTCTTTCAGACCGTCGGCATGTTCGCGGAGCACCTTCTCGGCCATCTTGTAGGCCTTCTCGATCACCTGCTTGACCTCGGCGTCGATCTGCTGGGCCGTCAGTTCCGAATAGGGCTTCGTGAAGGCCATGTCGCTCTGGCCCGTGGAGTCGTAGAAGGAGAGCGTGCCGACGTTCTCGCTCATGCCGTAGTAGGCCACCATGGCATAAGCCTGCTTGGTGACGCGCTCCAGATCGTTGAGCGCCCCGGTCGAAATCTCGCCGAAGGTCAGCTGCTCGGAAACGCGGCCTCCGAGCGTAGCGGCCAGCTCGTCCATCATCTGCTCGCGCGTGGTGATCTGACGTTCCTCGGGCAGATACCAGGCGGCGCCCAGCGCCTTGCCGCGCGGGATGATCGTCACCTTGATCAGCGGGCTGGCGTTTTCGAGAATCCAGCTCACCGTGGCGTGTCCCGCCTCGTGGAAGGCGATCACGCGCTTCTCCTCGTCGGTGATGATCTTGTTCTTGCGCTCCAGGCCGCCCACGATGCGGTCGATGGCGGCGAGGAAGTCCTCTTTCGAAATGAATTTCTTGTTGTGGCGCGCGGCGATCAGCGCGGCCTCGTTGCAGACGTTGGCGATGTCGGCGCCCGAGAAACCGGGGGTCTGGCGCGCCAGGAACGAACGGTCCAGCTGCGGATCGAGCTTCAGCGGACGCAGGTGGACGTTGAAAATCTCCTCGCGCTCCTTCACGTCGGGAAGTCCCACCTCGATCTGGCGGTCGAAACGCCCGGCGCGCATCAGCGCCTTGTCGAGGATGTCGGCCCGGTTGGTGGCGGCCAAAACGATGACGCCCGTATTGGTCTGGAAGCCGTCCATCTCCGTCAGAAGCTGGTTCAGCGTATTTTCGCGCTCGTCGTTGCCCGAGAATCCGGCGTTCTTGCCGCGGGCGCGGCCGATGGCGTCGATCTCGTCGATGAAGACGATGCAGGGAGCCTTCTGCTTGGCCTGCTCGAACAGGTCGCGGACACGCGAGGCGCCCACGCCGACGAACATCTCGACGAAATCGGAACCCGAAATCGAGAGGAACGGCACGTTGGCCTCCCCTGCGACGGCCTTGGCCAGCAGGGTCTTGCCCGTTCCCGGAGGGCCTACGAGCAGCGCGCCCTTCGGAATCTTGGCGCCCAGCTCCTTGTATTTGTCGGCCTTCTTGAGGAAATCGACGATCTCCATGATCTCGACCTTCGCCTCCTCCAGGCCGGCCACATCCTTGAACGTCACGCGCTTGGAGTTGTCCTTGTCGAAGACCTGCGCCTTGGCTTTGCCGAGGTTCATAATGCCACCGCCGCCTCCGGCGCCCGCGCCGCGCGACATGGAGCGCATGATGAAGAACCACGCTCCGATGATCACCACCCACGGCAGCAGGTTGATCAGAATCGAGGTCCAGTCGTTGGCCTTGTTTTCATAGATCACCGGAACGGTCTGCCCCGACTTCTCCTCGGCGGCCTTCAAATCCTCGCGAAACGAATCTACCGAACCGATGGTGAAAGTCAGCTGCACGCCCGACTCGGGCAGGCGGCGGAAACGCTTGTCCACCTGATCGTTACGGTACTTCTCGCCGGCCTCCTTTTTCAGGAACACCTGCGCCTGGTCGCGGTTCACGACCTGGATCTTCTCCACGTCGCCCTTCTCAACCATCTCCTGCACGGTGGTCCAGTCGCTGGGCAGCGGCGCTTCATTGCTGCCGTCGAACAGATACCAGCCGATGATGAACAAACCGATCAGGCCGTAGATCCACAGCATCGAAGGCCGCGGCATGTTCATATTCATTTTATTGTTGTTCTTGCTTTTCTGTGCCATAATCCGGATTACTCTTCGTATTCATATTTCACCAGCGGTGCGTCGGCCCACAGCTCCTCGAGCTTGTAGAAGCTCCGAAGCTCGGTCTGGAAAATGTGCACCACGACGTCCACATAGTCCATGGCGACCCACACGCCGTTCTGCTGGCCTTCGATGCGCCACACCTTCTCGCCCAATTTCTCGAACACCTTCTCCTCGATTTCGGCGGCTATGGCGCACACCTGCGTCGTGGAATCGGCGTTGCAGACCACGAAATGCGAACAGATCGCTCCATCGAATCCCGAGAGGTCCAACGATACAATATTCTTACCTTTTTTATCTTCAATCGCGCTGACGATCGTTTCGATCAGTTTATCCATAAATGTTCAATAGGTATCTATAACCTTGCAAAGGTATGAAAAGAGAATGAGATTTGAAAGCAACGCGGTAAAAATCGCGCCGCAAGCGGGCATATTGTTCCGGAAGCGATTCATTATTTCGCCCTTTTTGTCGCCGGATTCGTTTTTTATCACTACTTTTGGAGATACTCCAACTAACCCAAGTTCAATTTATGCGAAAAATCTTCATGTTCTGTCTGACCGGCGCACTCGCACTGGCCACGACGTCCTGCAAGGACGAAAAAGTAACCACCATGCAGACGATCACCGTCAATGGTCAGATCTGCGAGGTCAAAAGCGCTTTCTATGTGGAAGAAAAAGCCGACGAGCAATGGGAAACCTCATACGACCTCATTCTATTCAGAGAGTATTTTTCAACATTACCGTTTACAATGTCCGACTACGGTGTCGATATAGAAGTTTCTGAATCCCTGATAGGCAAAACTATCGACCTCACAGAACCCGTTACCCAAACCGGGCCTCTCAGACCATACCTCTCCGTCGGGGCAATCGGTGAAACAGAGTTCGACATCGTACACTCGTTTGAAAGAATTACGGTAAGCAATGGAGACGACATCTCTTCGGCAACAGTCTCCTACGGAATGCTCACTGTCACCAGAGACGGGGATAATTTCTCCGTCAAACTCTCCGTCAAACTTTCCGACGGCAAATCAATCTTCGCCGACTGGACGGGAAAAGCGACCAAAGTAACGATTCCGGAATAACCGACCGGATAATCGACATGCGCCCGGCCTGCGTTTTGCAGGCCGGGCGCATTCTTTCAGAGAGCGGAAGCTATGCCTTCGCACCCGGAACATTGGCCAGAATGGTCTCGGTCAAGGCCCGGATGATCGAGTTCTTGACGTAGGTGCGGCGCACGGCGACGGCGATCTTGCGCGAGGTAGCCCCTTTCGAAAGGGTTTTCAGCCGGTCGCGGCGGTCCGAGGGGATGTATTCGACGGCCATTTCGGGAATGATCGTCAGACACGACGTGCAGTCGACGATCCGCATGAGCGTATCCAGCGAACCCGATTCGAACGAATAGTGCGACGGCATCGAACGCCGGGCCTGGCAGAGTTCGATGATCTGGTCGCGCATGCAGTTGCCGGGGCTCAAGATCACCAGGTCCTTGAGGTCGATCTCCTCGATACGGATATTCTGCCGCTCATAGAGCGGATTTTCGGGCGACACGTAAGCGTAGAAGCGGTCGTTGAAAAGCTCCTGCTCGAGGATGCCCTCGCCGCAGGTGCCGCTGGCGACCAGCGCCGCGTCGATACGGTCGCGCTTGAGCGCCTCGACGATGTCCGAAGTGATCATCTCGGATATTTCCAGCTCGACCTTCGGGTAATCGCGCACGAAGGCCGGGATGAATTTGTGCAGCAGGTAGGGCGCAATGGTCGGGATGACGCCCAGCCGCAGTTTGCCCGCGGTTTCGCCCTTGAGCTCCGAAACGGCCTCCTTGATGTAATTGTACGCCTTGATCGTCTCGCGCGCCTGCTCCAGCACCACCTCGCCCGCCTCGGTGGGAATTACGGGCTTTTTCGAACGGTCCAGAAGCACCACGCCAAGCTCCTCTTCAAGCGCCTTAACCTGCATGCTCAAAGAAGGTTGCGTCACAAAACAGTGTTCGGCCGCAAGCGAGAAACTCCCGCAGTTGGCCACGGCCAGCAGATATTCGAGTTGGATGATTGTCATAACAGGCGTCTATTTGAGAAAGCGAAGATATAAAAAAAATCTATATCGGACAACTTTTTCGCATTGCCGCATAGTTTTTCGTATCTTCGCCTGCAAAATGTACTTTCTCTAAAAATATGGCAAAAATCATCCTTACCGGCGACCGTCCCACGGGCCGGCTCCATCTGGGCCACTTCGTGGGTTCGCTCCGCCGCCGCGTCGAGCTGCAGAACTCGGGCGAGTTCGACGAAATATTCATTATGATCGCCGATGCGCAGGCGCTCACCGACAATGCCGACAACCCGGAAAAGGTGCGTCAGAATATCATCGAAGTGGCGCTGGACTACCTCTCGGTGGGTCTCGACCCCGCGAAATCGACGCTCTTCATCCAGTCGCAGGTGGCGGAACTGTGCGAACTGGCGTTCTACTACATGAACCTGGTCACCGTGCAGCGTTTGCAGCGCAACCCGACCGTGAAGGCCGAGATCGCCCTGCGCGGATTCGCCGAGGGCGCCGCCGAAGGCGACACGACCCAGCGTCAGGGCATTCCCGTCGGATTCTTCACCTACCCCATCAGCCAGGCGTCGGACATCACGGCCTTCAGGGCCACGACCGTGCCCGTGGGCGAGGACCAGGAGCCGATGATCGAGCAGACGCGCGAAATCGTCCACAAATTCAACGCGGTGTACGGCGAAACGCTCGTCGAGCCGGAAATCCTGCTGCCCGAGAACGCGGCCTGCATGCGCCTGCCGGGAACCGACGGCAAGGCCAAGATGTCCAAGTCGCTGAATAACTGCATCTATCTGTCGGACACGGCCGAGGAGGTCAAGAAGAAGGTGATGGGCATGTACACCGACCCCGACCACCTGCGCGTGGAGGACCCGGGCAAAGTCGAAGGCAACACGGTGTTCACCTACCTCGACGCTTTCAGCCGCCCCGAGCATTTTTCGAGATATTTGCCCGAATACGCTTCGCTCGACGAGCTGAAGGCCCACTACCGCCGGGGCGGGCTGGGCGACGTGAAGGTGAAACGCCTGCTGATCGCCATTCTCAACGAGATGCTCGACCCGATCCGCGAACGCCGCCGCCACTACGAGACGCGCATCGGCGAGGTGTACGACATTCTCCGCGAAGGCTCGGCCAAGGCCCGCGCAGCAGCCGCCGAAACCTTGGCGGATGTCCGTGCGGCCATGAAAATCAACTATTTCGACGACCGCGAGCTGATCGACGGCCAGACCGAGCATTTCAAGTTGAAAACGAAAAATTAAAAATTGAAAATCAAAGGCATTTGACTTGCACACCGGGCATCGTACAGGATGAAATCAAACCGCCCGGTCTCGGTCAATCGCAATGTTTCACTTTTAACTTTTAACTTTTTATGTCCTTCCGCGCCGACCGCATCTACCTCGAGTTCCTCCGGCTGACCCGGAGACTCTCCAACCAGCAGATCATGATGCTGCTGGCCGTGGTGGTCGGTGTGCTCGCAGGGCTGGGAACCTACCTGTTCGAAATGCTGCTGCACGGCATCAAGAGCGGGCTTATACGCTGGTTCCCGGTGGACAGCGCCCATATCCTCTTCCTGATCTACCCCGCCGTGGGCATCATCCTGGCGACGCTGTTCGTCAAATACATCGTCCGCGACAACATCTCCGAAGGCGTGACGCGCGTCCTCTACGCCATGTCGCGCCGCAATTCGCGCATCGCCCGGCACAACTGCTGGACCTCGATCGTGGGCGGTGCGACGACCATCGGATTCGGCGGTTCGGTGGGACCCGAGGCCCCGATCGTGCTCACGGGAGCGGCCATCGGCTCGAACATCGGACGGCTGGCGCGCCTCAACTACAAACACACGACGCTGCTGCTGTGCTGCGGCGCGGGCGCCGCCCTCGCGGCGATCTTCAAAGCCCCGATCACGGGCGTGGTCTTCGTGCTGGAAATCCTGATGCTCGACATCACCGCCGGGTCGGTCATCCCGCTGCTGATCGCCTCGATCACCGCGACGACGATGGCCTTCATGCTGCGCGGCTTCGACCCGATTCTGGCCGTGACGCTGGCCCCCGCGGACGCCTTCGAGCTGTGGCAGATACCGCTGTTCATCCTGCTCGGCGTGCTGTGCGGGCTGATGGCGTGGTATTTCACGTCGATGAACTCGCGGGTCGGAGGTTTCTTCAAGAGCATCGACAAACAGTACAAGAAATGGCTGTGGGGCGGTGCGATTCTGGGTATCCTGATCTTCGTCTTCCCGCCGCTGTACGGCGAGGGTTACGAGGGATTCACCTCCCTGATGCACGGCAACGCGCAGGAGCTGTTCAACAACTCGCTCTTCTACCGCTTCCGCGACATCGACTGGGTGATCATCCTCTTCGTCATCGCCACGATGTTCTTCAAGGTCATCGCCATGTCGACGACCAACGCCGCGGGAGGCGTGGGCGGTACGTTCGCGCCGTCGCTGTTCGTCGGAGCCTTCACGGGCGCCTCGCTGGCGCTGGTGTGCAACACGCTGTTCGGATGGGAGGTGTCGATCGTCTCGTTTACGCTGGTCGGCATGGCGGGCGTCATGTCGGGGGTGATGAACGCCCCGCTGACCTCGATCTTCCTGATCGCAGAACTCTCGAACGGCTACGGACTGTTCATCCCGCTGATGATCACCGCCTGCATCTCGTTCGCCGTGGACTACTACCTCGACCCCGACTCGATCTACACCAAGCAGCTGCGCCAGAAGGGCGAACTGCTGACCCACGACAAGGACCAGTCGGTGTTCGTCTTCCTGAAACTCGAAGAGCTGATGGAGACCGATTTCCTGCGCATCAAGGAGAACATGACCCTGGGCGACATCGTGCACATCATTTCGACGGCCCGCCGCAACATCTTCCCCGTGATCGACAACTTCGGCCGGCTGATCGGCGTGGTGCAGCTGGACGACCTGCGCGAGGACATGTTCAAACACGAGAAGTACGGGCACCCGATCTCGGACTACATGATTCCGCCGCCGGACAAGATCATCGAACACGAGGCGATTTTGAGCGTCATGGAGAAATTCGAGGACAAGCACGCCTGGATGCTGCCCGTCGTGGACAAGCAGGGCCGCTATCTGGGATTCATCTCCAAGTCGCGCATTCTGAACGCATACCGCGAACAACTCGTAAAAATACAGCAATGACAACGGAAAATGCCCTTCCCTGGGCCGAAGAGGCCGACTGCGCCGTCACGGTGTGCGACACCGAAGGCGTGATCCTCTACATGAACGAAAAGGCGCGTGCGACCTTCGCCCAACACGGCGACCTGATCGGCCGGAACCTGTTCGACTGCCACAACGAACGGTCGCGCGAAACGATCCGCCGCATGCTCGCATCGGGAGGCACGAACGCCTACACCATCGAAAAGCAGGGCGTGCGCAAGATGATCTACCAGACGGCGTGGAGGGAGCGCGGCGAAATCCGCGGGCTGGTGGAAATCTCGATGGAGCTGCCGGACGAAATGCCGCACTACATAAGGAAATAAATAGACGAGGGGAGGTTTTTTGAAAACCTCCCCTCGTTTTACGGAAACGGTCCGAAACCGGCAGCATTGCTACAACTTGATGTCGTAAATCTGAATCACTCCGGTCAGCTTGCCGGCGGCGTCCGTCACGAGCAGCGAGGTGACCTTGTTGCGGGTCATCATCTTCTCGGCCTCGATCAGTTTCTCGTCCGGCGAGATGGTCTTGGGATTGCGCGTGGCGATGTCGGAAGCCCTGATATTGAAGAACTCCCCGCGCAGGCGCTCCATCGCGCGGCGCACGTCGCCGTCGGTGACGATGCCCTCGATCCGCTCGCCCTCGCAGATCACGATCAGCCCCAACCCGCCCTTCGAAATGGCGTGGATCATCTCCGCAGCCGGGCAGTCGGGCGCCACGACGGGCAGATCGTGGTCGCGCATGACGTTCCCTACGGTCATCAGCAGACGCCGCCCGAGGCTTCCGCCCGGGTGCAGGCGCGCGAAATCGACGCTCGTGAAACCCCGCATCTGCATCAGCGACACGGCCAGCGCGTCGCCCATGGCGATCTGCGCCGTGGTCGACGAAGTGGGCGCGAGATGCAGGATGCAAGCCTCCTCCTTCACCCCCACGTCGAGATGCACGTCGGAGTTCTTGGCCAGCGCCGAGTCGGGGTTTCCGGTCATCGAAACCAGCTTGTTGCCGTTGGAGTGGATGAAGGGGACGATCTTGAGGATTTCGTCCGTCTCGCCCGAATAGGAGAGCGCGACCACGATGTCCTCCTTCGAAATCATGCCCAGGTCGCCGTGGAAGGCTTCGCCGGGGTGGAGAAAGAAGCTCGGGGTTCCGGTCGAAGCGAGCGTCGCGGCGATCTTGCGCCCCACAAGGCCCGACTTGCCCATGCCCGTAACGATACACTTGCCGCGGCTTCCGAGGATCATCTCCACGGCCGTGGCAAACTCGTCGCCGAGAGTGTCTTCCATGCGTTTGAGCGACAGCATTTCGGTATGGATCGCCTTGCGGGCAACCTCCAGAATCTGCGCCTTGGTCGTATCTGTCATGCTTAACGAGAGTTAGATGGGTATTTTACAGCAGGCTTTTCACAAGGGTCTCCAGATCGTCGAGCCGCAGCATGTTGGCCGCATCGCTCAACCCCTTGTCGGGATCGGGATGCACTTCGAAAAAGAAACCGTTGGCCCCGAACGCCTTGGCCGCATGCGCCATGGCGGGCACGAATTCGCGGTTGCCGCCCGTCTTGCCGCCCGCTGCGCCGGGGCGCTGCACCGAGTGGGTGCAGTCCATCACGACCGTAGGGGCGATTTTGAGCATGTCGGGGATATTGCGGAAATCGACGACGAGGTTGTTGTAGCCGAACGAGTTGCCGCGCTCGGTGAGCCAGATTTCACCGGCCCCCGCCTCGCGGGCCTTTTCGTAGGGATAGCGCATGTCCGCGCCCGAAAGGAACTGGGCCTTCTTGACGTTCACCGTTTTGCCGGTCCGGGCCGCAGCGACCACCAGATCGGTCTGGCGGCAGAGGAACGCCGGAATCTGGATCACGTCGACGACCTCGCCGACGGGTGCGGCCTGCCACGATTCGTGGATGTCGGTGAGCAGCCGCAGCCCCCACTTCGCCCGCACGTCCGAAAGCATCTGCAACCCCTTTTCGAGTCCCGGGCCGCGGAACGACGATATGGAGGTGCGGTTGGCCTTGTCGAACGAGGCCTTGAAGATGATTTCCGTGCCGAGGGTGCGGTTGATGGCCGCAAGCCTTTCGCCCACGGCGTCCAGCAGTTCGGCCGATTCGATGACGCACGGACCTGCGATAAATTTTATTGCCATAAAATTTGAATTAAAAATTAAAAATTAAAGATTAAGAATTCCGGAGAATTTCCAATCCCTAATTTTTCATTCTTCATTTTTAATTTTTAATTGGAGAAAGCGTTCCGCTTTCTCCAGGTCTTCGGGCGTGTCGATGCCGATGGTCTCGACCTCCGAAATCCCCACGCCGATCTTGTAACCGTTCTCCAGCCAGCGCAGCTGTTCAAGCGATTCGGCCAGCTCAAGCGGCGACTGCGGCAACGCCGTCACCGCCCGCAGCACGTCGGCGCGAAAGGCGTAAAGCCCGATATGCTTGTAGAACGTGTGGCGCGCGAGCCACTCTTCGCGCGGAACGCCCCGCAGGTAGGGGATCACCGAGCGGGAAAAATAGATGGCCCGCGACTGCGCGTCGAGGACCACCTTGGGCGAGTTGGGATTTTCGAGGGCCGCCAGTCCGTCAGCCTCGGTGAAGGGTTTCACGAGCGTGGCGATGTCGGTCGCGGGATCGTCGAAACAGCGTTTCACGGCCTCCAGCTGCGAAGGACGGATAAAAGGTTCGTCGCCCTGCACGTTGACCACCACGTCGTATTCGCGGCCCTGCTTGCAGTAGGCCTCCCAACAGCGGTCGGTGCCGCTCCGGTGGTCCGGGGAGGTCATTTCGACCCGTCCCCCGAAGGCCCGCACGGCGTCGCGGATGCGCTCGTCGTCGGTGGCCACCACGGCATCGTCCAGCACGCCGGCGACCTGCTCGTAGACCCGCTGGATGACGGGCTTGCCGCCCAGCCGCGCCAGCGGCTTCCCGGGAAAGCGCGTCGAAGCATAGCGCGCGGGGATGATTGCCAAAAAATTCATAATTCAGAATTCAAAATTCATAATTACAGCCTCCCGTTTTTTCGTCAGGGCAGATGCAATCCGGGACTTCGTGAAACCGGCAAGACAGAAGCATACACGGGGTATGTGGCTGCCGAAGCCGACGAAGGAAGCGCCAGAGTTCGCCGCCATCACGAAAAAGCTATTCCAGAGCCAGCTGCAACACCTCCTCGTTGGTCTTCACGTAATGGAACGTGAGGCCCGCGATATATTCGGGTTTGATCTCGGCGATGTCCTTGCGGTTCTCCTCCGAGAGGATCAGCTCGGTGATGCCGGCGCGTTTGGCGGCCAGGATCTTCTCCTTCACGCCGCCCACAGGCATCACCCGTCCGCGGAGCGTGGTCTCGCCCGTCATGGCGATACGCTCCTTCACCTTGCGGCCCGTATAGCTCGACACGATCGAAGTGACCATCGTGATGCCGGCCGAAGGACCGTCCTTCGGAATCGCACCCTCGGGAACGTGGATGTTGATGTCGTTCGTTTCGAACAGCTTGGGGTCGATGCCCAACTCCTTGTAGTGGGCCATCGTCCACTCGTGGGCGATCGTCGCCGACTCCTTCATCACATCGCCCAGGTTGCCCGTGAGGCTCACCTTGCCCTTGCCGGGCGTCAGCACCGACTCGATGTAGAGGATGTCGCCGCCGACCTCGGTCCACGCAAGGCCCGTCACGACGCCCGTCATGCCGCCCACTTCGTACTCCTCCTTGAGGAACTTGGGCATGCCGAGGATTTTCTCGACGTCCTTCATCGAAATCTCGGGCGCGAAAGCCTCGTCGAAAGCGATCTGTTTGGCGCGGGCGCGGGCGATCTTCGCCAGATTCTTGTCCAGCGAACGCACGCCGGCTTCGCGCGTATAGCAGGCGATGACGTTCTCGACGACCTCCGGGGTCATCGTCATCTCCTGCTCCTTGATGCCGTGGGCCTCGCGCTGCTTGGGCAGCAGGTGGTCCAGCGCGATGCGCACCTTCTCCTCCAGGAGGTAACCGGCAATGTTGATCATCTCCATGCGGTCGCGCAGCGCCGGGGCGATATTGGCCACGTTGTTGGCCGTGGCGATGAACAGCACCTTCGACAGGTCGTACTCCATGTCGAGGTAGTTGTCGTGGAACGTGGTGTTCTGCTCCGGATCGAGCACCTCCAGCAGGGCGCTCGACGGGTCGCCGTGGTTCGAAACGGTCACCTTGTCCACCTCGTCGAGGATGATGACGGGGTTTGACGAGCCGCACCGCTTGATGGTCTGGATGATCCGGCCCGGCATGGCGCCGATGTAGGTGCGGCGGTGTCCGCGGATCTCCGACTCGTCGTGCAGTCCGCCCAGCGAAATACGGCCGAACTTGCGGCCCAGCGCCGCGGCCACCGACTTGCCCAGCGAGGTCTTACCCACGCCCGGAGGGCCGTAGAGGCAGAGGATCGGCGATTTGAGGTCGCCCTTGAGCTTGATGACGGCCAGGTGCTCCAGCAGCCGCTCCTTCACCTCGTCCAGACCGAAATGGTCGTGGTCGAGCTGTTCGCGGGCGCATTTGAGGTCGAGGTTGTCCTTCGTCACGTCGTTCCACGGCAGTTCCAGCAGCAGCTGCAGGTAGGTCATCTGCACCGAATATTCGGCCACGGCGGGATTCAGCCGCTCGACCTTCTGCAACTCCTTCTCGAAGGTTTCGCCCACCTCTGCGGGCCAGTTCTTCTTCTTGGCCTCCTCGCGCATCTTCTCGATGTCGGCATCGGCGCCGTCGCCCAGTTCGTCCTGGATCGTACGCATCTGCTGCTGGAGGTAGTAGTCGCGCTGCTGCTTGTCGATCTCCTGCTTGACGCGCTCCTGAATCTGGTTCTTCAGCTCGGCCAGCTGCTGCTCGCGGATCAGGATTTCGAGCAGCTTGCGGGCGCGGGCCAGCAGGCCGGGGGCCTCCAGCAGCGACTGGCGGTCTTCGTCCGTCAACTCCATGTTGGAGCAGATGAAGTTGATGATACCGCGCTTCGAGTCGATGTTCTTGATGGCGAAAGCCGCCTCCTTGGGCATCGACGGCGACACGTTGATGATGTTCAGCGCCACGTCGCGGATCGAGTCCACGAGAGCCTCGAACTCGATGCTCTTCACATCGGGAGTCGAATCGCGCAGGGCCGTCACCCGGGCCTTGAAATAAGGCTCGGTGGTGATGTACTCCGTGATCTCGACCTTCTCCAGGCCGTTCAGGATCACCGTGAGGTTGCCGTTGGGCATTTCGAGGATCTTGATGATCCGCGCGGCCGTGCCGACCTTGTACATGTCGTCCGGCGCGGGGTCCTCGACGTCGCTTTCGCGCTGCAACACGGCGCCCAGGATACCGCCTTCGGCATTCACGGCGCGCACGAGGTTGATGCTCTTGTCGCGGCCCACCGTGATGGGCGTGATGGCGCCGGGAAAAAGCACCGACGAACGCAGCGTGAGAATGGGTATGATTTCGGGCACTTCGACCTCCTCCACAGGCTCGTCGCCGCCGGTCACGATGGGGATCACGCGGTGATTGCCGTCGAGCAGCTCGGGGACGAGATTCACGTCGTCTACTTCGATGGTTTTGATCTTATCTTTTTTGCTCATAGGATATACAGATATATAATGGTGCAAAGATAACGATTTTTTAGAAATTTTATTTTATCTTTGACAGAATGTTAATAACTTTGCATCCCTGAAAACAAAGTAAAATTCAACGCGCCATGCAAATCGCAGACAAATACGCACCGCAGCAGATCGAATCCAAATGGTACGACTACTGGATCGAACAGCATATTTTCCACTCGGAACCCGACCAGCGGGAACCCTACACGATCGTCATCCCTCCCCCCAACGTGACGGGCATGCTCCACATGGGGCACATGCTCAACAACACGTTGCAGGACGTGCTGGTGCGCCGCGCCCGCATGTCGGGAAAAAACGCCTGCTGGGTGCCGGGCATGGACCACGCCTCGATCGCCACCGAAGCCAAGGTCGTGGCGATGCTGCGCGAAAAGGGCATCGAAAAGTCGTCGCTCACGCGCGAGGAGTTCCTCCGCCACGCCTGGGAATGGAAGGAGAAATACGGCGGCGTGATTCTCAAACAGCTGCGCAAGCTGGGCGCCTCGTGCGACTGGGACCGCACGTGCTTCACGATGGACGAAACCCGCACGGAGAGCGTTCTGCGCGTCTTCTGCGACCTCTACGAGAAAGGCAAAATCTACCGCGGCGTAAGGATGGTCAACTGGGACCCCGCGGCGCAGACGGCCCTCTCGGACGAGGAGGTGGTCTTCAAGGAGTCGCACGGCAAGCTCTACTACCTGCGCTACAAGGTCGAGGAAACCGACCGGGCGATCATCGTCGCCACGACGCGCCCCGAGACCATTCTGGGCGATACGGCGCTGTGCGTCAACCCCAATGACGAGCGTTACAAGTCCCTGCCCGCCGACGCCCGCGTCGTCGTGCCGCTGGTGGGACGGTCGATCCCGGTGATCCGCGACGAATACGTCGACATCGAGTTCGGAACGGGCGCCCTGAAGGTGACTCCGGCCCACGACGTGAACGACTACATGCTGGGCGAGAAATACGGGCTGGAGACCATCGACATCTTCAACGACGACGGCACGATCAACGACAAGGTGGGCATGTACGTGGGTCAGGACCGCTTCGACGTGCGCCGGCAGATCGAAAAGGACCTCGACGCGGCGGGCCTTTTGGAAAAGACCGAAGATTACACCAACAACGTGGGCTATTCGGAGCGCACGGGCGTGGCCATCGAGCCGAAACTCTCGATGCAGTGGTTCCTCTCGATGCAGGAGCTGGCCGAACCGGCGACGAAGGCCGTGATGGAGGACGCGATCCGTTTCGTGCCCGAGAAATACAAGAACACCTACCGCCACTGGATGGAGAACATCAAGGACTGGTGCATCTCGCGCCAGCTGTGGTGGGGCCAGCGCATTCCGGCCTGGTACCTGCCCAAAGGCGGCTTCGTGGTGGCCCTGACGGCCGAAGAGGCGCTGGAAAAAGCCCGCGCGAAGAGCGGCGACGCCTCGTTGCAGCTGACGGACCTGCGGCAGGACGAGGATGTGCTCGACACATGGTTCTCGTCGTGGCTGTGGCCCATCTCGGTATTCGACGGCATCCGCTTCCCGGACAACAGGGAGATCGGCTACTACTACCCCACCAACGATCTGGTGACCGGTCCCGACATCATCTTCTTCTGGGTGGCCCGCATGATCATGGCCGGCTACGAATACCGCGGCGAAAAGCCCTTCTCGAACGTCTACTTCACGGGTATCGTGCGCGACAAGATCGGCCGCAAGATGTCCAAGCAGCTGGGCAACTCGCCCGATCCGCTGGAGCTGATCGAAAAGTTCGGCGCCGACGGCGTGCGCATGGCCATGCTGATCTCCTCGTCGGCCGGCAACGACGTGATGTTCGACGAGGCGCTGTGCGAGCAGGGCCGCAACTTCGGCAACAAAATCTGGAACGCCTACCGCCTCCTGAACGGCTGGGCGGTGGACGCCGCGGCGGCGCAAAGCGAGAACAACCGTCTGGCCGTGGCGTGGTTCGGGCAGGCGTTGGGCCGCTCGCTGCGCCAGATCGCCGAGGATTTCAAGTCATACCGCATCTCGGAGGCCTTCAAGGAGGCTTACCGCCTCTTCTGGGACGATTTCAGCGGCTTGTACCTCGAGATGGCGAAGCCCGCCTACGGACAGCCCATCGACGCCCCGACGATGGAGGCGACGAAGGGCTATTTCGACGCCCTGATGCGCGTGCTGCACCCCTTCATGCCGTTCGTCACGGAAGAGATCTGGCAGGACCTCGCGCCCCGCGCCGAAGGCGCTTCGATCTGCGTGGCGCAGATGCCCGAGCCTGCGGCCGAAGACGCCGCGATGCTGGCGCGCTTCGAACTGGCGAAGGAGATCATCACCTCGGTGCGCAACATCCGCAACCAGAAGAGCCTGCCGCAGAAAGAGGCGCTGACGCTCCGGGTCATCGCCGATGAGAGCTATCCCGCGGAGTTCGCCCCCGTCGTGATGAAGATGGCCAACCTCACGGCCATCGAGACCGTGGCGGAGAAGGACCCGGCGGCCGCGGCGTTCATCGTCAAGACGACGCAGTACTTCGTGCCGATGGCCGGAAAGATCGACGCCGAGGCCGAGCGCAAAAAACTCGCGGACGATCTGGCCTACTACGAGGGATTCCTCGCCTCGGTGATGAAGAAGCTCTCGAACGAGCGGTTCGTCGCCTCGGCGCCCGAGAAGGTGGTGGCCAACGAGCGCGCCAAGCAGGCCGACGCCGAAGCCAAGATCACGGCGATCCGCGAACAGCTGGCGGCGCTCGAATCCGGCAAATAAGCATTAAAACAGCTATCATGGCCCTACGATACAAACTTTTCCTGTCATGCTGCGCCCTGACCATGACGGCAGTCTGTGCCTATGCCCGGGGATTCAGACTGGAGGGAAGGATCGAGGGACTGCAAGCCGGAGACACCCTCCGTTTCGAGCGTATTCTCCTGCCTTCATGGAAGTACGGCCCGGGATTCGACGTCGTGGTCCGCAAACCGGGCGCATTCCGTCATCGGGGGAAGTCGGAACACGACCAGTACTACCTGATGACCTACCGCCCGAAAGCCGGAAGAGCCGCAGCCGGGGATCGCGGAGGCAGACCCGTCATCGTCAGGCCCGGCGATAGGATCGGTATGACCGGCTCGACGGATGCGATCTATTATTGCCGTCTCGGCGGAGGAATTTACGACGAGCCCATGCTGTCGAGCCTGCTGGCGGTCGATGATTCGCTCGGCCGGGTCCGGGGACGTTATCTGGAAAATGCACGGGAAGCGTCGGAGCGGAACGATACGGCAGCCAGCCGGGAATGGGGCGGAAAATTCAACCGATTTTACAACGGCAACCCCGGCGTAGGACGGAAGGATATGCTGCGAAAAGCCTACGAAGCGGCCAATCCGCACGGAAGCCTGTACCTGTTGATCGACAGGATACCCAAGTTGTCGTACACCCCGGCCAAGGAGGCGCACAGGTTTTACAAGACATTGTCCGAAGGGTTGAAAACGAGCTATTTCGGCCGGATGTACGCAGACTGCATGGCAAGAATGGAACAACTCGCCGAAGGAAAACCGGCGCCGGATTTCACACTGGCAACGACCGAAGACCGTACTGTCGCCAAGGCTGATTTCAAAGGCCGATACCTGCTGCTCTACCATTGGGGATTGTGTCCCGGCTCGATCCATATCGACCGGCAGGTGAGCGATCTGTTCGAAAAGTACAAGGACAAAGGGTTGCAGGTGGTGGGTCTGACCGAATCCATCGCCGATATCCGGAGCGTATACGAAAGTCTGCCCGCAGGCAAAAAAACGCCGTCGCCGGGTGTGGACGACATGCGCCCCGTGCTGGCCGGCATGCTGGAACACGGATGGATCGAAGCGGAACTGGAAACCGGTCATCCGGAAAACCGGCAGATCATGGAAACGTATGCCATCGAAGGCTGGCCGTTCTTCGTTCTGATCGGTCCGGACGGCACCATACTGGCACGCAATTACACGAATGCCTTTTACCAGGCGAAAAAGATTCTGGACAAGGAGCTGGGCGGAACGGCCGCCGAATGAACCGCGAAACGGCCGGCGGCGGTGCGGCAGGCGCAAGCCCCGGAAAACCGGACCGGAACATCCCGTCATAAACACTATGTTTGATCTCTAATCTACGAATATTTTGTCTCCGATCACCATCTACACCGACGGCTCGGCCCTCGGAAACCCCGGGCCGGGCGGCTACGGCGCAGTGCTTCTCTCGGGACACCACCGCAAGGAGCTGTCGCAGGGATTCCGCCTCACGACCAACAACCGCATGGAGCTGATGGCCGTGTGCGTGGCGCTCGAAACGCTCAAGTTCGAGGGTTCGGACGTGGTCATCTACTCCGATTCGAAATACGTCGTCGACGCCGTCTCGAAAGGCTGGGTCTTCGGCTGGGTCCGCAAGGGATTCGCGGGCAAGAAAAACCCCGATCTCTGGATGCGTTTCCTGCGCGTGTACAACCGCCACAACGTCCGTTTCGTCTGGGTCAAGGGCCACGCCGAAACAGTCGAGAACAACCGCTGCGACTGTTTGGCCGTGGCGGCGGCCAACGACAAGGCGCACTGGCTCGAAGACACGGGCTACGATCCCGCAGAGCGGTAAAACGGGAGGCCGCCGCACCGTTTTTTCGGCACAAAGTCCACCATAATCCATCGAATTATCGTACATTTTTCGCTTTTCGGGTTATTATTCCTATCTTTACGCCGCTAATTGCGTAACCAACAAACATACGCTCCGAATGTTCAAAACATACATGCGGCTGTTGGGTTTTGCCCGGCCGATCAAGAAATACGCGATCCCCTACTTCTTCTACTCGCTTTTCTACGCGTTGTTCAACTCGCTGACGTTCATGCTGATCATCCCGATCCTGAACACCATGTTCGACGCGAACTACTCCTTCGAATACGTCGAAAAGCTGCCTCCCCTGGAACTCAATCAGGACTACCTCGCAACACTTTTCAACTTCGCCTATTCGCACATCTTCGAACAATACGACCGCCAGAACGTACTGATGCTGCTGGCCATTGTAGCCATCTGCATCAGCCTGATGAGCAACCTGTTCCGCTACCTCGGCGCATGGACCATGGAGAACATGCGCACGCGGACCCTGCAACGCATGCGCAACGAAATGTTCTCGCGCGTGATGGACATGAACGTGGGCTATTTCTCGGACCAGCGCAAGGGCGACATCATTTCGAAAATCACCTCCGACGTGGGCGTGGTGCAGTTCTGCATCACCAACACCCTCCAGGTGTCGTTCCGCGAACCGTTTCTGATCATCGGCTACATCGTGATGATGGTGGCCATTTCGTGGGAGCTGGCCATCTTCTCGGTGCTGTTCCTCCCGGTGGTGGCCCTGCTGATCGGCAGCATCGTGAAGAAACTCCGCCACCCGGCCCGCACCAACCAGCAGCGCATGGGCGAGATGGTCTCGACGCTCGACGAGTCGCTCTCGGGCATCAAGGTCATCAAGAGCTATAACGCCACGGAATATATCAAGCAGAAATACTACGCCATCAGCGCCGACCTGGCGCGCCTGACCCTCTCGATGGCCCGCCGGCAGCAGCTGGCCTCGCCGATGAGCGAGTTCCTCGGCATCACGGCCGTGGGCGTGATCCTCGTCTTCGGCGGTTCGCTCGTGGCCAAAGGCGTGCTCGACCCCGGCGGATTCATCGCCTTCATCGCCATCTTCTCGCAGATCACGCGCCCCGTGCGCACCTTCATCGACCAGTTCGCCAACATCAACCAGGGAATCGCCGCCGGAGAGCGCATCTTCTCGATCATCGACACGAAACCCGAAATACAGGACAAACCCGGCGCCCGGGAACTCACGGGGCTGAAAGAGAAAATCGAATTCCGCGACGTGCACTTCACCTACGACGGGGAGCGCGAAGTGATCGACGGCATTTCGTTCGAGATACGCCGCGGGCAGACCGTGGCTCTGGTCGGTCCCTCGGGAGGCGGCAAGTCGACATTGAGCGAGCTGCTGCCCCGCTTCTACGACCCCTCGGCGGGCGAAATACTCATCGACGGCATCTCGCTGCGCGACTACACGCAGGAGAGCGTGCGCGCCCATATGAGCGTCGTGGCGCAGGACACCGTGCTTTTCAACGACACCATCGAAAACAACATCGGCATGGGCAAGCGCGGCGCCACGCACGAAGAGGTGGTCGAGGCGGCGAAGGTCGCCAACGCCGACTGCTTCATCCGCGAATGCACCGACGGTTACGGGACCAACATCGGCGACCGGGGCGTGAAACTCTCCGGCGGCCAGCGCCAGCGGCTCTCGATCGCCCGCGCGGTGCTCAAGAACCCCGACATCCTGATCCTCGACGAGGCCACCTCGGCACTCGACACCGAGAGCGAAAAACTCGTGCAGGACGCCCTCAACAACCTACTCAAAGGCCGTACGTCGGTGGTCATCGCCCACCGCCTGTCGACCATCCACAACGCCGACCTGATCGTTGTCGTCGACCACGGCCGCATCGCCGAACAGGGCACGCACAACGAGCTGATGGAACGCAACGGCATCTACGCCAAGCTGATCGAAATGCAATCCTTCGACTAAAATGACCGAGCGGGAAAAGATGCTCGCCGGCGGGTGGTTCGACCCCCGGGATGCGGAACTCACCGCCATCCGGGACAACGCCACGCGCCTGATGCACCGCCTCAACGTCGAACTCTGCGGCCACGACGACGCCTACCGCGCCGCGCTGCGCGAGCTGTGCCCCGGCTGCGAAGGATTCATCCGCGAACCGTTCCGCTGCGATTACGGACTCAACATCTCAATCGGCGAAGGGTCGTTCGTTAATTTCGACTGCGTGTTCCTCGACCTGGCGCCGATCCGCATCGGCCGCCACACGCTCATAGGTCCCAAAGTGCAGTTGCTCACCGCCCTGCATCCGTTCGACGCGGCACAGCGCCGCACTGGACTCGAAGCGGGCCGTCCGATCACCGTCGGCGACGACTGCTGGCTGGGCGGAGGGGTGATCGTCTGCCCGGGCGTCGCCATCGGCGACCGTTCGGTCATCGGCGCCGGAGCCGTCGTGACGCGCGACATCCCGGCCGACTCGGTGGCCGTGGGAAATCCGGCGCGCGTGATCCGCACGCTGACGCGGCAGGACGAAACCGAATAGCGCCGCCGCGCAAAAAATCATCCGGACAAAATTCGTTTTCTCCCGAAATTTTCTATTTTTGCAGAAACATCGAAAAAAGGGTATTTCTGCCATGCACTCCGAACAAGCCGCCCCCGACCTGCTGCAAAAATCACTCGACGCCTCCGGCGTCGGATGGTGGCAGCTCGACTTCGGACAGCGCGAAATGACCTGTTCGCGGCTGGCGGCGGACCTTTTCGGCGCAGATCGCACCCGCATTTCGTTCGAGGAGGTCTACCTGCTGCCCGGCGAGGAGCACCGGGCGCGCATTTACACCCGCTGCGCCGCCCTCAAGGTCTCCGACTCGCTCGACGAAACGTTCGTCACGGCCAACGGCGACAGATGCCTGCAAGTCAGAGCCGTAGCAGCCGGAAACGATCAGCGGACGGGCGTCCGCTCGGTTTTCGGGACCGTCCGCCGCGTTACGGAAAGCACTCCCGAAAATGCCGAACTGGCCTCCATCAGTCAGAGTTACAAGGCGACGCAACGCAATTACAGCCACCTCGCACAACTGATCGAACACCTGCCGATCGGCTACCTGCGCGTCAACATCCTGCGCGACAATTCGGGCGAAGCGGTCGACTACCTGCTTTCGTACATCAACCAGCAGGCCGGCAGGATACTGGGAATCCGCACGCAGGAGCATACCGGAAAAACGGCCCGCGAGGTGGGAATAGATCCCCTGAAACACATCCCCACATTCGAGCACATCCCCTCCTGCTCCTTCTGGGAGCAGACCGGGAAAAGCCCGGACGGCAAACGCACCTGCCGCTGCCTGATCTACAACACGCCGGGCGACGACGACGAACTGGTCATCCTGCTCGAAGACATCACCGACGCCACGCGCAGCCGCGAACAGCTGGACGATTTCGAGCATCTCTTCAACCTGGTTTCGGACTTCGCGCACGTGGGCTGCGTCAGCTACAACCCCCTTACGGGAGAGGGTTACACCAAGGGGCCCTGGGCCAAAAATTACGGCGAAGCGGAAAACACGCCCGCCTCACAGATTCTCGGGCACTGGCGGCAGGTCCATCCCGACGACCGGCAGCACCTTGAGGAGGAGTTCGAACGCCTCAAAACCGGAGAAATCCGGACTTTCGTCAACGAAGTGCGCATCGTGAGCGATCAGGAGCCGATACGCTGGATCAAAATCCACCTGCTCTGCCGCGACTACCGTCCGGAGGAGGGCGTGATCGACCTGGCGTGCGTCAACTACGACATCAGCGAACTCAAACGCACCGAGGAGGAGTTGCGCGAAGCGAAGAAGCGCGCCGAGGAGTCCAACAAACTCAAGTCGGCGTTCCTGGCCAACATGAGCCACGAAATCCGCACCCCGCTGAACGCCATCGTCGGATTCTCGGAGCTGCTGGCAGACGAAAGCAGGCACGAAACCCGCCGGGAGTACACCGACATCATCCTGCGCAACAACACCCTGCTGCTGCAAATCATCTCCGACGTGCTGGATCTGGCGCGCATCGAGTCGGGACGCACGGACATCGAGCGCACGCAGTTCGACGCCCGGGACTTATGCCGGGAGGTCGCCGACTCGCTCCGCCTCCAGCGCCGGCCGGGCGTGGAGCTGCGCGTCGAGGAAGGGCTGCCGGAATTCCCCGTCACGGAGTACAGGAAGGGGCTTGCCCAGGTGCTGAACAACTTTACGCGCAATGCACTGAAATTTACCGAAAAAGGATCGGTAACGATCGGATTCCGCCGGATTCCCGGCCACATCCGTTTCTACGTCCGCGACACGGGCATCGGCATCGCGCCCGAAGACCGGGAACGCATCTTCGAACGTTTCGTCAAACTCGACACCTTCACCCAGGGGACCGGGCTCGGGCTTTCGATCTGCAAGTCGATCGCCGAACAGCTGGGCGGCTCGGTCGGCGTCGACTCCGTAGCGGGCGAAGGCTCCTGTTTCCGGATCGACATTCCCGCGGGGGAGTAATCCCCAAAACCCGCGTCCGTCCCGGGCGCAGAACCGGACGGGAAACAACCGGGACGGTCATCGCCCCGAAGCCGGACACGGACAGCCCCGACGAAGGGAAGGCCCCCGCAGACCCCGCTTCCCGGAACGGAGATCCATAAATCGAACGCTTCAGACCCGTTTTTCAAATCTTTTTTATATCTTTGCCAATTGTCAGAAAATTAGCGAAGAAATTTCTACCGATATGAAGTTCAAGGAGTATAAAGGCCTCGACCTGGCAGGCATAGCCGCCGACGTGCTCGGCGAATGGGACGCACGCGACACGTTCCACAAAAGCATCACGACCCGCGAGGGCCATCCCACGTTCGTATTCTACGAGGGTCCCCCCTCGGCAAACGGCATGCCCGGCATCCACCACGTCATGGCCCGCACGATCAAGGACGTATTCTGCCGCTACAAGACGCAGCAGGGCTACCTCGTGCACCGCAAGGCCGGATGGGACACTCACGGACTGCCCGTGGAACTGGGCGTCGAGAAGAAGCTCGGCATCACCAAGGAAGACATCGGCAAGAAGATCTCCATCGAGGAGTACAACCGCACGTGCCGCGAGGCGGTGATGGAGTTCACGGGCAAGTGGGAGGACCTCACGCGCAAGATGGGCTACTGGGTCAACATGGACGACCCGTACATCACCTACGACAACAAATACATCGAGACGCTGTGGTGGCTCCTGAAGCAGCTCTTCGACAAGGGCCTGCTCTACAAGGGCTACACCATCCAGCCCTACTCGCCCGCCGCCGGAACGGGTCTCTCGACCCACGAACTGAACCAGCCCGGCTGCTACCGCGACGTGAAGGACACGACCTGCACGTCGCAGTTCCGCGTGATCCGCGACGCGAAGAGCGAGAAACTCTTCGAAGGAATCGAAGGTGAACTCTATTTCCTGGCCTGGACCACCACGCCGTGGACGCTGCCTTCGAACACGGCGCTGGCCGTAGGCCCTGCGATCGAATACGTGAAGGTCAAGTGCCTCAACCCCTACACCGACCGGCCGCAGACGGTCATTCTGGCCAAAGAGCTACTGGGTTCCTACTTCACCAAGAAGATGGAAGGCACATACGAGATCATGGAGGGGAGCTGGAAAGGTCCCGAGCTGGAAGGCATCCGCTACGAGCAGCTGATCCCGTGGGTGAAGCCGGAAGGCGACGCCTTCCGCGTGATCGTCGGCGACTACGTGACCACCTCGGACGGTACGGGCATCGTGCACATCGCCCCGACGTTCGGCGCCGACGACGACCGCGTGGCCAAGGCCGCCGGCATCCCGCCGCTCTTCATGGTCGACCGCGCGGGCAAGAACCAGCCGATGGTCGACAGGCAGGGCAAATTCTTTTTGATCGAAGACCTCGACCCGGAGTTCGTGAAGACGCACGTCGACGCCGCGAAATACGGGGAGTATGCGGGCCGCTACGTGAAGAACGCCTACGACGAGCGGCTGAGCGAGACCGACCCGACACTGGACATCGACATCGCGGTGATGCTGAAAGCCGAAAACAAGGCCTTCAAGATCGAGAAGCACACCCACTCCTACCCCCACTGCTGGCGCACGGACAAACCCGTGCTCTACTACCCGCTCGACTCGTGGTTCATCCGCACCACGGCGCTGCGCGAGCGGATGATCGAACTGAACAAAACGATCCGCTGGAAACCCGAATCGACCGGAACGGGCCGCTTCGGCAAGTGGCTCGAAGGACTGGTGGACTGGAACCTCTCGCGTTCGCGCTTCTGGGGAACCCCGCTGCCCGTATGGGCCACGGAGGACTACTCCGAGGTGAAGTGCATCGGTTCGGTCGAAGAACTGATGGCCGAAATAGAGCGTTCGATAGCGGCGGGCGTCATGCAGGAAAACCCGTACAGGAATTTCAGGGTCGGCGACATGTCGAAGGAGAACTACTCGACCGAGAACATCGACCTGCACCGCCCCTATGTCGATTCGATCGTGCTGGTCTCGTCGAAGGGCGAGCCGATGAGGCGCGAATCGGACCTGATCGACGTATGGTTCGACTCGGGCGCCATGCCCTATGCGCAGGTGCACTACCCGTTCGAGAACAAGGAGGGCTTCGGCCAGGTCTACCCCGCCGACTTCATCGCCGAGGGCGTCGACCAGACGCGCGGCTGGTTCTTCACGCTGCACGCCATCGCCTCGATGCTCTTCGACTCGGTGGCTTTCAAGAATATCATTTCGAACGGTCTGGTGCTGGACAAGAACGGCAACAAGATGTCGAAACGCCTGGGCAACGCCGTCGATCCGTTCGAGGTGCTCGACACCTACGGAGCCGACGCGACGCGCTGGTACATGATCTCCAACTCGCAGCCGTGGGACAACCTCAAGTTCGACAGGGACGGCGTCGACGAAGTGCGCCGCAAATTCTTCGGAACGCTCTACAACACCTACTCGTTCTTCGCCCTCTACGCCAACGTGGACGGCTTCACGGGCCGTGAAGAGGAGGTTCCGATGGAGAAGCGTCCCGAAATCGACCGCTGGATCATCTCGCTCCTGAATACGCTGGTGAAGAACGTTACCGAATCTCTCGAAGACTACGACCCCACTCCGGCGGCCCGCGCCATTCAGGAGTTCGTGGGCGAAAACCTCTCGAACTGGTACGTGCGCCTCAACCGCAAGCGGTTCTGGGGAGGCGGCATGTCGGAGGACAAACTGGCGGCCTATCAGACGCTGTACACCTGTCTTGAGACCGTCACGATGCTCGCAGCGCCGTTCGCGCCGTTCATCTCCGACCGCATCTTCACGGACCTCAACGCCGTGAGCGGCCGCCACAAGGACGAATCGGTGCATCTCGCGGCGTTCCCGACGGCCGACGAACGGCTGATCGACGCCCGCCTCGAAGAGATGATGTCGCTGGCGCAGAAGGTCTCGTCGATGGTGCTGGCCCTGCGCCGCAAAGTGTCGATCAAGGTGCGCCAGCCGCTGACCAAAATCCTGATCCCGGTGCTCGACCCCGCGACGGCGGAGCATATTTCGGCCGTGAAGAACCTCATTATGAACGAGGTCAACGTGAAGGAGATCGAGCTGATCGAAAAGACCACGGGGCTGATTACCAAACGCATCAAGCCCAACTTCAAGACCCTCGGGCCGCGTTACGGCAAGTGGATGAAGCAGATCGCCGCCCTCGTCGCGGAGTTCTCGCAGGAACGTATCGCCGAGGTGGAGGCCGCGCCGGAAACGGTGCTCGACCTCGGAGCGGAGCGGATCACCGTGACGCCCGCCGACTTCGAGATCACCTCGGAAGACATGCCCGGATGGCTCGTCGCCTCGGAGGGAAAACTCACCGTGGCGCTCGACATTACCGTCACCGAGGAGCTGAAAGCCGAAGGTGTGGCACGCGAGTTGATAAACCGCATCCAGAATATCCGCAAGGACTCCGGATTCGAGGTCACGGACAAGATTCGCGCAGAGATCGAACAGAAGCCCCTGGTGGCCGACGCAATCGCCCGATTCGCCGGTTACATCGCTTCGCAGACCCTCGCCGTGGAGGTTCGTCCGGCAGCGGAACCGGCAGGCGAAACGGTCGTCGAAACCGACGTGGACGACGAACCGCTGCGCATCGCCGTGACGCGGATATAGCCCCTTGATATATTCCGGTAAAATTTGGTAATATCGGAATTATTGCTTAATTTTACAGTAAACCTTAAAAGAGAGGAGATTATTATGGCAGACGAAAGAACCAGATACAGCGACGCCGAACTCGAAGAGTTCCGGCAGCTTATCCTGAAAAAGCTTGAGAACGCGCGTGCGGACTACGAGCTGCTGCGCGCCACGATCACCCATACCGCCGACAACGATACGGAAGACACATCGCCGACGTTCAAGGTGCTGGAGGAGGGCGCCGCAACTCTTTCCAAAGAGGAAAGCGGTCGTTTGGCTGCCCATCAGATGAAATTTATCCGCAACCTCGAAATGGCGCTCGTACGCATCGAGAACAAGACGTACGGCATCTGCAAAACGACCGGAAAGCTCATTCCCAAGGAGCGGCTGATGAAAGTGCCCCACGCCACGGAATGCATCGAGGCCAAAGAGGGCCGCAGATAAGGCGGGGAAGGGATGACCCCCATTCCACGCTGAACGGAAAATGGAAAAAGACGACCTTCGGGCCGTCTTTTTCGTCTTCTCCGGGGGAGGGCGTCGCGGCAAAGAAAAGAGAGGGATGGAAAACACCGATTATAAGCCATGCGGGGAGCTGCACCCGCCGCCGAGACGGAATAATCGGGATATGGGTATCGAATCCTCAATTTAGGCCCCTGTGTCGCACTTTTTGCCGAAAAAATCCGTTATCTTTGACACAATGTTCGCCCGGTTCTGCATATTTTCCCTGATCCTGATTGGGGCGGCAACGGTCCTCTCGGTCCGTGCCGCAGGACCCGGCACGCACGCCCCCGACCGGTTCACGCCCGACAGCGCCCGCGTGGCGAATCCCGACGCATCGGCGCGCAACCAGCGCCTCTACGACAGCATCCAGTCGAAAACCAGCCGGCGCGCCGTGCCGCGCATGCTTTACCGGATGCTCTTCGTAAAACCCGTGCTCGACACCACGATGAGCGGCCGCGTCACCGACGAGAGCCGCCTGCTGGAACCCTACGCCGGGAAAACCATCGGCGACATCACCATCGAACGCCAGCAGGTTTTCGACCCCGGCGGCAACCGGCTCGAACGCATGGCCAACAAAACCCACATGCTCACCCGCGACCGCGTCGTCCGGCGCGACCTGCTGTTCCGCTCGGGCGACAAGCTCGACCCGCAGCTCATCGTGCGCAACAAGCAGCTGATCCGCTCGCGCGACTACATCTCGGACATCGACGTCACGGTGCTCCCCGACGCGGTGGACTCGACACGCGTGAACCTCCTGATCACCACGCGCGACAGCTGGACCATCTCCGTCGACGGAGGATGGCATTCCGAGGGCCGGACGATGGTGGGGCTTTCCGACGCCAACATCTTCGGATCGGGCAACAAACTCAAATTTATGACCAACTTCAGCCGTAAGGACTTCTCCTACGGCGGCAACATGGTCGAATACGAAATCCCCAACCTGCTCGGGACCTTCTACACCGCCGAGATCGGCGGAGGGCGCGACTTCTACAACTCGACGCTCAACATGGGGCTGCGCAAAGAGTTCCTCAAACCCACGGACTACGAGATAGGCCTTACATACAGCGACATCAAAGCCAAGCGCTACATGATCGAACAGGACACGTCGCTGCTGGTGAAGGAACGCAACCTCGACGTCTGGGGCGGCTACTCGCACTACCTGCGCGGGATCAAATCGAGCGTTTATCTCTCGGGACGCTACAACTACCGGCGCGTGAGCCGCAGGCCCCTCGTGGCCCCGGACTACAACCCCGCGCTGCACGACCAGGACGCCCTGCTGGTCGGCGGGGGTCTCTACCGCGAAAAATTCTACACGGCCAACATGATCTACGGATTCGGTACGCGCGAGTACCTCGCGACGGGCTACAAGGCCGAAATGACGACGGGCTATTCGTGGGGCGAATTCAACGACGCCCTCTACCTCGGCGCGAGCTACGAAACGGGTGGATTCCGCAGACTGGGCTACATCATGGGCGGCTTCACGCTCGGAAGCTACATAGACCTCGAAAACGGCATGTGGCAGCGCAGCGCCGTAGATGTCGACCTGCGGTGGTTCTCCAACCTTTTCCTGTTCAAGCGCAGCCGCATCCGCCAGTTCCTCGCCTTCAACTACACGCAGGGCTGGAACCGTGCGACGGGCAGCGACGAGAGCATCCGCTTCACGCGCACCGACGGCCTGCAAGCCCTCAAGGAGTACATCATCGGAACCAACCGCATGATCCTCAACACCGAGACGGTGGTATTCACCCCCTACCAGCCGCTGGGATTCCGCATCGCCGTCTTCGGGTTCGCCGACTTCGGGCTGATCGGCTATTCGCCCAATATCTTCAAAAACGACTTCTTCACCTCGTTCGGACTGGGCGTGCGGCTGCGAAACGAACGGCTGGTGTTCAACACGATCCAGATCCGGCTGGGCGTGGCCTTCGGCAAACGCGGACTGGTCGAGAGCGAATATTTCCGTCTTTCGAACCCGACGCGCATGGAGCAGTACCGCTACCGGCCGACGCGGCCCGAGATCGTCGAATTCAAATAGGCACGCACAAAAAAGGCGGAGGATTCCGTGGAATCCCCCGCCTTCGTGAACTTTTTATCTGCTTATGGTTTTTCCTTTAAGCCTTTACCTGCGGGCGCGGATCTCGACCACGCCGTTGCGCCCCTTCTCGCCGTAACGCTTCACGGCCTCGTCGCCCTTGTAGACCTCCATGCGCTTGATCTTCCCGGATTCCAGCCGTTCAACATCCTCTTTCGAGGCCTCCCTGCCGTTGATACGGATCAGCATGCCGTCGGGAAATCCGCCTTTCAGCGTAACCTGTCCCTTATAAACCGACATCGAACTTTCCGGAGTGCCCTGAATGGTCACCTTATCGGCATGCCCGGCGTCCGCCGAAAGTCGAAGCGAGGTTCCCACCGCTTTCTGCGCTTCGGAAAGCTGTGCCGAAGTCTCCTTGCGGGCCGATTCAAGTTCCTTCTGGGCCTTGTCGAGCGCTTTCTGGGCCTGCTTCCAGTCATCGGAACTCATATACTTGCGGGCCAGTTTCAACCCTTCGCGGGCCGCTTCGATCCCGGCTCTCCCGGCTTCGATACCCTCCCGGGCCGACTTCGCGGCAGCCCTTTGCGCGGCAGCCGCCTGTTTGGTCGTAATCGTTATCACGCCCTCATACCCCTTGTCGGCAAACTCCCCGGGGAGATTCGTGCCTTTGATCACCGACATGCTTTCAATCTGATCCGGGTCGAGCGATTCGATTTCAGACACTTGTACGCCGTCGACGATAAATACAGGATTCGACTCGACCGACGAGCCGTTCTCGACCTTGAACCGATACGATTTCGCGATTCCGGCCGTATTCACCACAACCGTTCCGTCTTTCGGCCTCGTACCGTGACCGATCACCCGCACGGTTGTCGACTCGTTCGTCCCGGCGCTGTCCGCCCGGGTGACCGTCACAACTTTGCCTTTCAGTCCCGGGACCTGCGCCCCATCGCCCGGTTCTCCGGTCTTTTTGAGCGTTACAAGAATCACGCCGTCGGCAGCCTTTTCGCCGTACACAGCCATCGAAACGGAATCCTTGAGCACGGTGATCGACTCGATCCGGTCGGCAGCGAGGCTGTCCATCGACTTCACCTCCCTGCCATCGACCAGAATCAGCGGTTGTTGCCCATCGGAAAAAGATTTCGACCCCCGAATGTAAATCGTACTGGTTTCTTTTTTACCTTTGTCTTCCGGAAAGACATAAGCGGTTTCGGCGAAAGCCCCCAGGGCGACGGCCGTGAGCGGCAGGAGCAGGAGCGCCCTGGCCCCGGCCCACCGCGACGATTTTTTACGCAACATCATGGTAATACGGTTTTTAAGTTTACTGTGATTAAAGCTGTTGGCAATCGAGTACCACCTCCCGCCGGCAGCTTTCTTTATTAACAACATCTGGTAACTCCGGGCGTCGACGCCGCTGTCGAGCACCGCCTCGTCGGCTTCGTATTCGTGGATGGCCCGCAGTTCGCGGCGCAGCAGCCACATCGCGGGGTTGAACCATTGCAGGCAGCCCGCAACGTCGGTCACGATCAGGTCGAGCGAATGACGCAGCCGCAGGTGCGCCCGTTCGTGAAGCAGAATCGCCCCGCCGTTTTCCGCCAGGTCCCTCTCGGACATCACGATATAGCGTCCCCAGCTGAAAGGCGTCACGGGCCGTTCCGTGCGCACCAGCACAGCCCCGTCCTCCAGCCGTTCGCGACGTCCGCCGCGGATCAGACGCAGGACTCCGATGAGCGAACAAAGCGTCCACAGCAGCGTGGCGGCCGCCCCGAGCAGGAATGCCGCCCCGGCGAGCATCTCCCACGGAAAAGGTTCGGAAAGCGGTTCGGCGAAGGCCGTCGCAACAGCCTCCCCGTCCGGGATTTCCGGCAGGACGGGGATTTCGCGGTAAACCGTGATCACGCACAGCGGCAGCACGAACGAGAGGAACATCGCCCCCAGAACCACGATCCGGTTGAAGCGGTGGAAGGTCTCACGGCTCAACAGCAATTTGAAAAAGAGGTAGAAGACAGCCAGGCAGACGCCGACTTTCAGGCTGTAAATCATCAGGTCGTACATGGCGCTACCGGTTTTGATTTTCGATGCGGTCGATCAGGCTGCGCAGTTCGCCGAGCGAGATCTTCTCCTCCTCGACCAGCGCCGAGACCGCCCCGAGGTAGGAATTCTCGAAATAGCGGCTGATCACGCTGCCGAGCGTCGAGCGCGAAAACTCCTCCTCGCTCACCACCGGATAGTATTGGTAGGTGCTGCCGAAGGAGTTGTGGGCGACATAGCCTTTGGCTTCGAGCGCGCGGACCATCGTCGAAAGGGTGTTGAAATGGGGTTTGGGATCGGGCGAAAGGGCCACCAGTTCGCGTACGAACAGCGGACCGTGCTCCCAGAAGCAGCGCATCAGCTCCTCTTCCCTGCGTGTCAGTTTTTCAGGATTCTCTTTCATATTTCACTCAAACAAGCGTTATCAGGTATCGTTTTCAGTTGAAACGGAGGCATTCCAGCATACGGCGGCGCAGCAAAACGCCCGGTCCGGTCCCGATGCAGCGAACGGCACCCTCGCGGCCGACGATCCCACCGGATTCGTTCCACGACTTCCCGGACACGCCCGGCCGGAAATGCTCCCTCCGGAACAGCCGCCCATCGCTTCATCGGTCCTTTTTCATGCACCCGGGAACAAAGGTAACTAAAAAAAATTCACATACAACTATTTTGCATAGTTTTTAAACTAAAAAATTTAGTTATGGCTTTTTTCCGGAATTTGAAGATTAATCCGTATCTTTGAATTATGGTACTTATAGCCGACAGCGGATCGACCAAATGCACGTGGATCGCCAGCGACGGCGCACGGACGATAAACGTGCGCACGCGGGGGATCAACGCCGTGCAGCACTCGGCCGAACAGATACGCGAAGCCCTCGCGGAACTGCCGCCATGCGACGGCGTGACGAGCGTGAGATTCTACGGCGCGGGGTGCGGCGAGACCTTCCCGGAGGCGAGCGAGAAGCTGCGCCGGGAGTTGGAAGCGCACTTCGGAACGACGGACATTACGGTCGAATCGGACCTGCTGGGCGCGGCGCGGGCGCTCTGGGGCCGCGGGGAGGGCATCGCCTGCATCCTCGGCACGGGATCGAACTCCTGCCTGTGCTGCAACGGCGAAATCCTGAAAAACGTCCCCCCGCTGGGCTATGTGCTGGGCGACGAGGGCAGCGGGGCCGTGCTGGGGCGCAACCTGGTGAACGGCATCTTCAAGGGGCACATTCCGCTGAAAGAGGAGTTTCTCGCGGCGCACGGGCTGAATTACGAGGAGATCATCCGCCGCGTCTACCGCGAGCCTTACGCCAACCGCTTTCTGGCCTCGTTCGCACCTTTCATACGCGCGCATATCGACCGCCCGGAGATCCGGGAGCTGGTACTCCGGTCGTTCCGCGACTTTGCGTCCCGCAACCTGAGCCGTTATCCGGCGGAACTCCCCGTATCGCTGCTGGGCGGCGTGGCGGCCCACTTCGAGGCGTTGCTGCGCGAGGCGCTGGAAGCGGAGGGCCGCCGCGTGGAAACCATTGTAGAATCGCCCGCCGAAGGGCTTTTGAAATACCACTATGGAAGATAGAATCACCGAACAGGATTCGGCCTACGACGACCTGCAACGGATGTCGGTGCACGACATCCTGGCGGGCATCAACCGCGAGGACGCCCGTGTGCACGAAGCCGTGCGGCAGACCATCCCCGTCATGGAGCGGCTCGTCGAACGCATCGTCGAGCGCATGCAGCGCGGAGGCCGGATGTTTTACATCGGCGCCGGGACGAGCGGCCGGCTGGGGGTCACCGACGCCTCGGAGCTGCCCCCGACCTACGGCGTGCCGTTCGACCGGGTGATCGGGCTGATCGCCGGAGGCGACGGCGCTTTGCGGCGGGCCGTGGAGCACGCCGAAGACGACACCGAAGGAGCCTGGCGCGACATGGCGCCCTACCACCCCACGGCCGGCGATGTGCTGATCGGCATCGCGGCATCGGGAACGACGCCTTACGTGATCGGCGGACTGCGCGCGGCGCGCCGCCACGGACTGCTGACCGGCTCGATCACCTGCAACCCCGCGTCGCCCGTAGCTGCCGAAGCGGAGTATGCGCTCGAAGCGGTCGTAGGACCGGAGTTCGTGACCGGATCGACGCGCATGAAGGCCGGAACGGCCCAGAAATTGATGCTCAACATGTTGTCTACGGCGGTAATGATCCGGCTGGGACGCGTCGAAGGCAACCGCATGGTCAACATGCAGCTGACCAACGACAAGCTCGTGGCCCGCGGAACGCGGATGGTCGCCGAGGCGTCGGGGCTTGACGAAACCGAGGCCCGCGAACTGCTGCTGCGCTGGGGTTCGGTGAAGCGGGCATTGGAGGAGATCGGAAAATAGACAAAACGAATACACACTTCGACGTACAAATCGCTTTCGACCGCCGTCATTGCCGCCTGCGGAGCCATCTACAAGCATGGCCCCGCTCCGGCCTCCCTCCGGAAGGGAGACGACGCATGCTCCCGGCAGTTGAAACGATAAAGCATATGACCGCATAAACAGAACAATGGCTAAACTTTTTTCCGACCGCGAAATACGCGCCATTGCGGTATTCCTGCCGTTGGCCGGGCTGCTGATCATAGCCCTGATGCTCGTACGCCCGGCAGCCGACCCCGAAGCGGCCCGCCGCGCCGAGGCCGAGATGGAGGAGGCGTTGCCCGCGGACAGCGTCGTGATGTCGCATTTCGACCCCAACACGGCCTCGCTCGACGACCTGCGGCGACTCGGGCTTACGAAGCACGAAGCGGTGAGCCTGCTGAAATACCGCGCCGCGGGCAAAGTGTTCCGCATTCCCGAGGACCTGACGCTCTGCTACGGCATCAGCGACTCGCTCTACCGGCGGCTCGAACCCTGGGTGCGCATCGGCCGCAAATACGCCATCGCACCCGAAAAATACCGCACGGGGCGCATTCTCCCCGAACCGCTCGCACCCGGGCCGTTCCGCATCGACACCGTGAGCGCCCGCTACCTGCGCGCCATCGGGGCCTTGTCGAAGCGTCAGGCCGAGGCGTTCATCCGCTGGCGGGATTTGAGCGGCATCTACGACATGGAGGACCTGCGCGAATGCTACGTCGTGAGCGACTCGGTGGCCGCGGCGCTGGAACCCTACGTCATCTTCCCGGAACGGAAGGCGCGGCCGATCGAACAGCCCGTGGAGCTGAACACGGCCGATTCGGCGACGCTGCGCTCGGTTGTGGGCATCGGTCCCAGGACCGTCGTGGCGATCATGCACTACCGCGAACGGCTCGGCGGATTCGTCCGCGCGGAGCAACTCGCAGAGGTTCCGGGAGTGCGGGAACGCAATTATGAAAAAATTTTGAAACAAATTTACTGCGATAGTTGCAAAATTCGGAAAATTGATATTAACTTTGCAAGCCCGAAAGTGCTGGGGAAACACCCCTACATAGCACCGCAGGCATTACGAAAATTGCTGAAAGCAAGACAGTTGAAAGGAGGTTGGAGTACCGCTGGAGAATTGGTGGAACAGAACATATTGACCCGCGAGGAGGCAGCACGGCTGGCTCCTTATCTGCAATTCGGGTCGGACAGCGGACCTGCCGACGAATAAAACGACCGTTTTTGGGGAAGATGCATCGAGGATGCGCACCCCGCAGTTTTCAGAACGAACAAACAGATTCAAAACAACAAAAAACAAAGAATATTATGATTATCATGCCGGTAAAAGAGGGCGAAAACATCGAGCGCGCCCTGAAAAAGTTCAAACGTAAATACGAGCGCACGGGCGTCCTGAAGGAGCTTCGCCGCCGCCAGTACTTCACCAAGCCTTCGATCGCGAAGCGCGAGGCGATGCAGCACGCCATTTACGTGGAACACATGTACCGCGACGACGAATAGCCCGCGACGCAGCGGACAGAAAACGGACGATTCCCGAGGGGAATCGTCCGTTTTCTTTGCCGCAGGGCGGCCCGCCCGTCACTTCAGGAAATCGGCCCGCAGGGGCGAGAAGATGTCGAGGAGGGTCCCCGCCTCCAGGCAGAGCAGTTCATGCGGCTCGTCCGGGGCGACGTAGTACCCGTCTCCGGGACCGAGCGTTCGGCGGGTCTCGCCGACGCACGCTTCGAAACGCCCGCTCACCACATAGGTCGCCTGGGAGTGGTAATGCGTATGCCGCGCGCCGACAGCGCCCTTTTCGAAGGCTACCTTCACCACCATCAGGTGCGGGTCGTAGCCCATGATCTGGCGGCGCAGTCCTTCGCCGCAGGATTCCCACGCCGTTTCGCGCTCGGGAATGAATGTGTTGCTTCGGGTTTTCATCGGTTCTCTCTATTTGCGAGCGACGCGATCAGCGTCGCCATGTTATTGATATAAGTCCGCAGGCAGACGCCCTCCACCGGTTCGGTGACCAGCGAAGCCGTGTTGTGCGGATTGCCGAGGGTCTGCTCGTAGGTGTCGGGCACGGGGTCGTCCGCGCTGCCCGGTCCGATGTAGGGAACCAGCACCCAGTTCAGCGGCCCGATCCAGCGGCCTTCGCCGTCGAGCGACGAGAGGACGGCTCCCGCGTGCGACGGATCGGCGGCGGCAATGGCCGGAGTATGGTAGCGCGGCAGTTCCAGCCGCCCTTTTCCCAGCATCGGAGAACCTGCGGTAGCCTCGTCCACGGGAAGGGCGCAAAGCGCGTCGTACTGCCGCTGGAGGTCGTCGGCATCGATCACTACAAGCGCGGCGTAATGACCGATGACGTTGTGCGGATCCTGGTCGATGTAATAGGCCCCGTTATCCACATGCAGCCCCTTGCGGTGCATGTACAGCGGTGTCAGCGTACCGGGCTTGACGAAACGCGGGCAAAGGAGGCGTCCCTTGCCGGGTTTTCGGCCCAGTCCGGCGGCGGCCGCATCGTCGAGCGCCGCAGCACGCAGGAAATCCAGCGCCGCGGGGATGCCGTCGAGGAATTTACGGTCTCCGGTGAGGCGGTAAAAAGCCATCAGCAGGCGGATGCAGTCGCGGGTACGGACGGTGGAGACCGCCGCAGGTTCGAAATCGCGCGCCTTGGCGGGCGTGAGGTCGAGATAATATTGGTCGGCCCAACCCGCTGCGGGGGTTCCCTGCTGAAGGGTCCGCACACAATTCATGGCCCGAATGAGCGGCTCCATGGCCCGGGCGTCGCCCAACACATAGGCCACGCGCATCAGGATCTCGATGTTGTTGGGAGTTACGTCGTCGTTGAACGTGATGCAGGCCGAGTAGTCGGGTGTGCCGTCGGCGTCGGGATGGTCGTGCATCAGCGGCCAGCGCTGGGGCCATCCTCCGACGGGATACTGGCTTTCGAAGATCATGCCGACGGCTTTGTCGAGCGCCGGTTTGAACTGCGGATCGTTCTTTTCAAGGTAGATGCGCATGAGGAAATTGAGCGCCGAGGCCGTCACATCGTCGTCGAACGTGGCATTGCCGTAATAGTGGCCGTGCTCACCCATGCCCCAGGCGTTACGGCCGATGGTCTCGAACCACCGCCGTTCGGAAGCCGCTCCGGCCAGGTCGAACTTGTAGTTCCAGCCCCCGCAGGGAAGCTGTCCCCGGATCAGGATGCGGGCCGAGCGCACGGCCATGTCGTAATAAAACTCGTCACCCGTGGCGTGGTAGGCGTCGATCATCAACTGCCCCACCTCGGGGGTTCCCTTCTCGACCCACACCATCGTGGGGTAGGCTTCCAGTTCACCCCAGCGGCGCGAAAGGTCGGCGGTGTAGTTCCAGACGAACCCGCCCTCGGTACTCACACGGTCGTACATGAAGCGGGTGGCCTTCTTCATGGCCGCAAGGAGCTTTCGGGAGTCGTCTTTCGGCGCGGCGGCCGCAGCGGAGAGGCACGCCGACAAGACCAGCGGCAATAGAAATAGAATGCGTTTCATTCGGATCAGGATTTTTCTTGGTTGTTCTGCCGGTCGGTAATCGGCCCGACAAGACTGTTCAGGTAACATTCGAGCCACGTATATCCGCTCGCGGGATCTATTTTCGCACCATCCGCAGCATCGGCGGGATCAAGTCCGCGCTGACGTTCCCAGACATCGGGAATGCCGTCGCCGTCGCTGTCCTCCGGAGCGGGCGACTGCCGGTATTCGGGCCAGCCGCCGACGGCGCGCTGCGTATCGACCAAGCCGCCCGTACTGCCGCGGCCGCCGTCCGCCACGGCCGCCGTGCCGGCACGCACATCGCGCACGATGCGGTCGTCCACGGCGTCCCGCGCGTGCGAAGCTCCGGCCCATGCCAGCACGAGCGCACAGGCGCGTTTCGCCTCGTGGGTTGTGGTGTGGCCTTCAACAAGTCCGTTGACCGGCATCGGAGTGTCGAGCAGCTCCCCCTTTTCACCGCCGGTCTTGGCATAGCGGACCCCGTCGTAATTCGACCGTGAGATCGCCCGGTTGCCCTCCATGACGTTTCCCGACATGTAGAGCGTGGGATAGGGCGATTCGTAATAGATGCGCTCCTCCTTGTTGTGCAGGTCCGGAGTACGTCCGTAGGCGGTGATAAAGGCCGCCGTACCCTTTTCCGGAGTCGCCGGACCGGGCTTGTAATAGTTGGCGACCATATTGAAACGCCCGCCTTCGCCGCCGTAGGTGCTGTTCGAACCCCAATTGTAGATGACGTTATTGCGAAAATCGACCACACCGCGGAAATCGTCCAGAGCGACGTTGGGCAGGTACAGCAGCGGATGGTCGAAACGCGGATTGCGGCTGTCGTGCGAGGCGAGGAGGTTGTGATGGAAAGAGGCGTTCCTGCCGCCCCAGATACCGCCGTAACCGTGACTGCCCTTATCGTGCAGCGAACGGCGCAGACTCTCGGAGAGGATGCACCACTGCATCGTGAAATTTTCGTTGGCATAGAACGAGGCGCATTCGTCCGTACTCCAGCTGATCGAGCAGTGGTCGATCAGGATATTGCGGCGGTAGCGTCCCCCGAGCGCGTCCTCGTCATGGGCCGCGGCGCCCATCTCGTCGCCCATGCGGAAACGCAGGTAACGCAACACGACATTGTCCGCCCGCACGGCCACGCCGAAGCCCGCAATGCAGATGCCGTCGCCGGGAGCGCTCTGGCCGGCGATCGTCACGTCGTCGCCCGTAATGTTCAGCCGCTTCCGGAGCCGGATGACGCCGGAAACCCGGAACAGAATCGTCCGGGGATATTTGCGGGTCACGGCCCAGCGCAGCGATCCCTCCTGCTCGTCGTCGTCCAGGCGCGTCACATAAAGCACACGGCCGCCGCGGCCGCCCGTGGCATACATGCCGCCGCCCTCGGCGCCGGGAAAGGCCGGAAGCCGCGGCTCCGCCGCCATGGCCGCGAACGGAGCGGCAAACAGCAGAAACAGAAACAGTTTTTTCATGGTTTTATCGGTTTTTCGGGTAGTTCCAGGCGCTTCGCGTCTCCGTTAACGTTAACGGATCGTAAAACAAAAGTACGACAATTAATCTTTTTTTCAAAAAAAATTCAAGCCGGACTCCTCTTTTTCTACTCTTCGACAAGGTAGAAATCGACATTGTAACGCGTCAGAATGTCGATCGAACTGTAATTGTCACGACGGGGCGGACGCTGGCGCAGCACCAGAAAATCAATCAAGGACTTTACGGCCTTAAACGCCTCTTTATCCGTACGTTCCGCAACAAGCACGGAGATCGTGCCGTTTTTCAGCGCACGCATGTTGGCTTGCAGCATGTCGAACCCGAGCAGCTTCTTGTCCCGGATACCGCGGATCTCCATCCAGTCCGAGATCAGATGCGCCCGCGAATTGAAGGTGATAATATGCTTCACATCGGGATGCTCTTCGAAAAAAGCGTCGAAAAGCCGCATGTTATAGAGAAAATCGAAGGGCGACATCGAGCAGTCGGTGAGCGTGCAGCCGGGGTTGTTATCGTTCAGATAAGCCAGGAATCCCCGGTGGCGGTTGAGCGTAGAATCGTTGGGAGGAGCCTCTCCGCGGTCGATATTGAAACTCACGACCTCTTTCACGCCGGGATCGCTCCCCACGAGCAGGTCAGCGGCCAGATAGCCGCTTTCGAAAAGCGGCATCCCGAAGTAAGCGAGATAGTCGGTATTCCCGGGCTTGGTGTCGATATAAGCGACCGGAATCGATAACGACGTCAGATGATGCACCAGACGAATGGTTTCTTCCTTATAAATAGGTGCGATGAAAAGAGCGTCGGGCTGCACGTCGATCGTATTGCGGCAAGCCCCCCGGAACGACTCCAGCTCGAACTGATTGTAGTAAAAAATCTTCAGGTCGATATTCAGCCCCTGCGACTGTTTGACGGCCCTCGTAATGCCATTATACACCAGTTCCCAATACTCTCCGGTCTGGAAATAGGGAATGATGGCGACGATGGTAAAATCCTTTCTGCGCGACAGTATAGAGGCGTATATATTTGGTTTATAACCTATTTCGTTGATAACATCGAAGACTTTCTTGCGGGTTTTCTCCGAGACGCCCTCGCGATGGTGCAACACGCGGTCCACGGTCCCGATCGACACCCCGGCCGCTCGCGCGACCTGCTCCATCGTTGCTGTCTTATCTGATTCAATCATAACCTGCGACTCAATAAATTTGGGTTGAAAATGTGATTTTTGCCAATTTGCGGTGTGTAAATATATCATTTTTTTTGCGAAAAATTTGCATCTGGAGGGAATTAATCATAGTTTTGTAAACGTTAAAACACATTAAAAGACCTATCTTCAATCGCAATATCAATAGGAACACGCTTATAAACAATACCTTATAAATAAGTAATAGTGCAGAATCAAAATCGTGTACGTTAACGAAAAGCGTCTGAAAAAACTATCCGACCTATGAAAACCTCCCGATTTTACGCAATCCTCCTCGCCGCAGTCCTGCTTTTTTCAGCAGGGACATCGCTCGCGCAACAGCGAAAGCGGCTGTTCACCATCGGCGATTCGACCATGTCCTACAACAATAAGCCTTACGACCCCGCCTACGACCGGGGTTACGGCTGGGGCGACGCGCTCAAACGAGTGTTCGACACCACGCGCCTCGAAGTCCGCAACTACGCCCGTTCGGGCCGCAGTTCGAAAAGCTTCATCGACGAAGGGCTTTGGGACAAAGTGCTCGCACAGCTGGAACCGGGCGACTGGCTGCTGATCCAGTTCGGCGGCAACGACCAGAAAGCAGATCCCAAGCGCCACACCGACGCCGAGACCTCGTTCCGCGACAACTTCCGCCGCTTTATCCGCGAGGCGCGCGAAAAGGGAGCCGAACCCCTGCTGGCAACCTCGGTCGTACGCCGCCGCTTCGACAAGGGAGGAAAACTGATCGACACCTACGGGCCTTACATCACGGCCGTAGAGGCCGTCGGAGCCGAATGCAACGTACCGGTCATGGACCTCAAGACGGCCACGTGGAAGCTGGTCGAACAGGCCGGCGTCGAGGGTTCGAAACGCTATTTCAACCACATCGAACCGGGCGTGGTCGAGCGTTTTCCCGAAGGCAACGCCGACAACTCGCACTGGAACTACGACGGCGCCTACGAGGTGGCCCGGCTTTTCGGCGCCGAACTCACCGAAGCGCGCCATCCCCTTGCCGACTACCTGCTGAAATAAACCGCAACCGAATATGAAAACCCTGAAACTCCTCCTCTGCATGCTGCTGCTTCCGGCGGCCGAAGCTCTGGCCGAAGGGCCTGTGACGCTCTACACCATCGGCGACTCGACGATGGCCCCCAACACCAAGTGCGACGAAGATCCGGGCGATCCGGGACGCGGCTGGGCCGAACCTCTCCAGCAGTTCTTCGATCCCGCGCAGCTCGTCGTGCGCAACTGCGCCGTCTCGGGCCGCAGCACCAAGAGCTTCATCGACGAGGGACGCTGGCAGAAAGTCCTCGACCGCATCGTCCCGGGCGACCTGCTGCTGATCCAGTTCGGACACAACGACGCCAAAAAGAGCGATCCGAAACGTTACACCGATCCCGAAACGACCTTCAAGGAGAACCTGCGACGCTTTGTGAACGAGACCCGCGGGAAGGGCGCCACGCCGATCCTCGCGACCTCCATCGTACGGCGGCAGTTCGGCAAGGACGGCACGCTGCGCGATTCCCACGGGCGTTATGTCCCGGCCGCAGCCGAAGTCGCCGCAGAGCTGAACGTTCCGCTGGTGGACATGAACCGCCTGACGGGCGAACTCGTCCTGAAATACGGTCCCGAGGAGTCCAAGAAACTCTACCTCTACGTCGAACCCAACGTCGCCGAACGCTTCCCCGACGGCAATGCCGACGACACCCACCTCTGCATACGCGGAGCCGAGGAGTTCGCAGCGCTCTTCGCCGAAGCGTGCGTCGCCGCAAACAACCCGCTGGGCCGATACGTGAAACCGAATCCCGCCCGATAACTCAACCTTAACCCCAACCTGAAACCGCTATGACCAAATTTTACCTGACCCTATGCTGCCTGCTGACGGCCTTTGCGCCTGCGGCGGCCCAGCAGTTGACGGGCGTCGTGACCGATAACAACGGCGAACCGCTGTTCGGCGCCGTGGCGGCCCTCAAGGGCAAGACCGCGGCCACGACGACCGGCGTCCGCGGCGAATACGCCCTGCAAGGCGTGGACCTGCGCAGGGATACGCTCGTCTTCACCTACGTAGGCATGAAAAAACTCGAAGTGCCCGTCGCCGGCCGCACGAAAGTCGACGTACGGCTCGAAGTGATGAACACGGCCATCAACGAAGTGGTCGTGATCGGCTACGGAACCATGCGCCGCGCCGACCTCACGGGAGCCGTTTCGTCGGTCTCGTCCGAAGAAATCGTCCGCACCCCCGTCAACAACATCGCCGAGGCCATCTCGGGCAAACTGGCCGGCGTGCAGGTGCTCACCACCGACGGCGCCCCCGACGCCGAGGTGTCGATGTACGTCCGCGGCCGAAACTCCATCACGCAGAGCAGTTCGCCGCTCTACATCGTGGACGGCTTCCCCGTTTCGTCGATCTCCGACATCTCGCCCTCGGACATCCAGTCGATCGACGTGCTGAAAGACGCCTCCTCGACGGCCATCTACGGTTCGCGGGGCGCCAACGGCGTCATCATGGTCACGACCAAGAGCGCCCGGCAGAACGGCGTGAAGGTGTCGTTCAACGCCTATGCGGGACTGAAATACGTGACCCCGATGCCCGACATGCTCGACCCTTACGAGTACGCCCTCTGGCAGTACGAACAGTCGGTCTACCGGAACTCCGTCAGCTCGATGTACGAGCCTTATTTCGGCGTTTACGAAGACATGCACCTTTATAAGAACTATGCGGGCAACGACTGGAAGAAGATCGTCTTCGGACGTTCGGCCACCACGCAGAACTACAACGTCGCACTCACGGGCAAGGGCGACAAGATGACCTACTCGGCCAGTTACACCCGTCAGATGGACGACGCGGTGATGATCACCTCGGACTTCGTGCGCGACAACTTCACCTTCAAGTTCCAGCACAAGCCCTCGCGCAAGGTTACACTCGATTTCCAGTCGCGCTTCTCCGACACGAAAATCTCGGGTTCGGGGGCCAACGAACAGAGCGGCGGGCGCAGCAGCGACCCGCGCATGCGCTACGTCATGCAATACTCGCCCATCCCGCTCAAAGGGCTTTCGGCAGAAGGTTTCGACGACGACGAATTCTACAAGAACAGCGGTCTGTTCACTCCGACGGAGTATATCCGCGACAACGACCGCATCCAGAAACGCCGCAACCTGGCGCTTTCGGGTGGATTCTCCTGGACCATCGCCAAAAATCTCGTCTTCCGTTCGAACCTCAACCTGGAGTTCAACTGGAACGAAAACCAGCGGTTCTTCGGCATCACGACCTACTATGCGCGCATGAACTCCGTGGTCAAGGACCATCCGGCCATCGAACTGACGAACACCGACTCGCGCCGCATCTCCAACTACAACACGCTCAGCTACGACTTCAAGGACCTGCTGCCGAAGAAACACCGTTTGAACATACTCGTCGGACAGGAGCTGAACACCTCCAAATCCCGGACGCTGACCGCCGACATCGACGGATTCCCCGTGACGTTCTCCGCCCGGCAGGCGTTCCGCTTCACGACCGAAGGCACGGCCGTCTCGACCAACAACTTCTATGCGACGCCCGACAACCTGCTCTCGTTCTTCACGCGCATCAACTACTCCTACGACGACCGCTACCTGGTGACCGGAACGCTGCGCGCCGACGGGTCGAGCAAGTTCCAGAAAAGCCAGCCGTGGGGCTACTTCCCCTCGGGCGCCGTGGCCTGGCGCATCTCCGAAGAGCCGTTCCTCAAGGAGGCCGAATGGCTCTCGCAGCTGAAACTGCGCGCCAGCATCGGCCTGGCGGGCAACGACAACATCCCCGGCGGCCAGACCCTCGCCGAGTATACGTCCGACAACACGCAGCTGCTGCCCTTCGAAACGTCGGTTTCCTACTGGTCGCAGGGCAAATACATGACCAACCCCGATCTGGTGTGGGAAACCACCGTATCGCGCAACGTGGGACTCGACTTCGGGTTCTTCAACAACCGCCTGAACGGTAATCTGGACCTCTATCTCAACACGACGCACGACCAGCTGATCCTCTTCCCGATCAAGGGTGCGGGCTACACCCACCAGTACCGCAACATGGGCAGCACGCAGAACAAGGGCATCGAACTGGCGCTGAACGCCGTGCTCGTCGACAGGCGCGACTACTCGCTGCAATTCTCATTCAACATCGCGATGAACCGCAACAAGGTGCTCGACCTGGGCGGACTGGACCGCATCGAAGCCTATTCGTCGTGGGCCTCGACGCAGATCGACTACGACTTCGTCGTGACGCCGGGCCAGTCGCTGGGACAGATCTGGGGCTACGTCTCCGACGGCCGCTACCCGGCCTCGGACTTCACATGGACCGGCTCCTCGTGGCAGGCCAACGAAGGCGTGCTGGACAACTCGCACATCGCCGGCAACGGCTGGGGTCCGGGTGCAGTGCGCTTCCGCGACCTGGGCGGCGACCCCGACGCCATCTCGGCGGGAACCGACCGCACCGTGCTGGGCTGCACGCTGCCCAAGGCCACCGGCGGATTCTCGCTCGCCGGGCGCATCAAGGGATTCGACTTCAACGCCAACTTCACCTACACGCTGGGCAACAAGATTCTCAACGTCAACAAGGCCGAATACACCTCGACGGCGGGCTACCGCTACCAGAACCTGCTGACGGCGATGAGCTCCGGCAACCGCTGGCAGAGCATCGACGCCGCGGGGCAGCGCATCACCGACCCGGCGCTGCTGGACGAGATCAACCGCAGCACCACGATGTGGACCCCCATGAGCGCCTGCCGCTACGTCAGCTCCTACATCGTCGAGGACGGCTCGTTCCTGCGCCTCAATTCGGCCACGATCGGCTACTCGCTGCCCGAGGCGCTGCTGCGCAAAATCCGCCTGACCCAGCTGCGCATCTACGTCACGGGAACCAACCTCTTCTGCTGGACCGGCTATTCGGGCTTCGATCCCGAGGTGGACACCCGGCGTTCCACGCCCCTCACCCCCGGCGTGGACTACTCGCCCTACCCCAAGACCCGGGGCTTTATCGTCGGACTTAACCTTACCTTCTAAAGATGAAAACGCTGAAAACCATCATACTCCTCGCCGCATCCGTCTGTCTGTGCTCCTGCCTGAACGACTTTCTGGAGGCGAAGACCGAATCCTCGTTCACCGACGAGACGATCTTCTCCGACCCTTCGCTCGCCACGGGCGCCGTGATGGGCATTTACGAATCGATCAACTTCAACTCGTTCAACGGCCGTCTGTGGGCCTACCACGGCTATAACAACGACACCGAACGGCATTTGAGTTCCACGTCGGGCGTGACGCCCGCCCAGAACGACACCCATTCGGCCTACGCCGTCTACAAATACAGCGAAACGGACAACTACTTCGGCGACGCTTTCTCTTACGCCACAATCGCCATCGAGCGGGCCAACAACTGCATCGGCGGGCTGCGCGCCTACGGCGATACGGAACATAACGCCGACATGGCCTACCTGCTGGGCGAGGCGCTTTTCCTGCGCGCCTGGATTTACTACGAGCTGGTGGGCATCTGGGGCAACATCCCGGCCCGGTTCGACTCGCTTTCGAACGAAAGCCTCTACGCCGGGCGGGCGGACCGCGACGTGATCTGGAAACAGCTGCTCGCCGACCTCGAAGAGTCCGCACGGCTGATGCCGTGGCCCGGGCAGGGCGTGACAAGCACCGTGCTCCGCCCCAACCGCGTCGCCGCCAAGGCGCTGCGCGCCCGCATCGCCCTCACGGCGGGCGGCTACGCCTACCACCTCTACGGGGAGCTGAACACCGCGCAGCTGAGCGCCGATCCCGAACTGACGGTCGAGAAGACCTACACCATCGCCCGCGACGAATGCCGCGAGATCATGCAGCACGAAGGCAGCGGGTTCATCCTCGAAAACGACTTCGCCAAAATATTCAAGGACAACTGCGCCGTGAAGGTCTCGGCCGGAGGCGAACCTCTCTGGGAGCTGCCCTTCAAATACAATTCGCGCGGCAACTGGATGGTCGCGGCAGGCGTTTACCACCGCGGTCCCGGCGGCAGCGGGACCATTTCGGCCGACAGCGACCCCTACACCAGCGTCTACATGGGCGGCACGATGGGCGTAGTCCCCACACTCTACTACGACTTCGACGTGAAGGACAAGCGGCGCGACATCTCGGTCGTGGCATTCCGCTGGGCCGACGGCGTGCAGGAACTGACGCGCCCGAGCATGATGACCGGAGGCAAGCTGCGCGCCGAATGGAAAGACCCCTCGCTGGCCAAATTCTCGGCCAACGCCAACGACGGCATCACGCCGATCGTGCTGCGCTACGCCGACGTGCTGCTGATGTTCGCCGAGGCCGACAACCGCCTCAACGGCGGTCCGACCGACGAAGCGAAACTGGCCCTTCAGCGCATTCGCGAACGGGCGTTCGGAACCTCGCAGGCCGAATGGATCGCCGGCGTCTCCGGTTCCGAAGCCGACTTCCTGAAAGCCATCCAGGAGGAGCGGCGCCTCGAATTCGTCGGCGAGATGATCCGCAAACAGGACCTCATCCGCTGGAACCTACTGAAAACCAACATGGACAAGGTGAAGCAGGACATGTACGACCTGCGGACGCTTTCGGGCGACTATGCCGACGTTCCGGCCTACGTCTTCTGGAAATACAAGAGCAACGCCGCCGGAGAGCGCGAGATCGTCTGGTACGGACTCAACCGCGGCGAAACGGCGCCCGGAACCGAAGGACAGCAGATCACCGACCAGGCGGCGCTCGACGCCTGGATGAAGGCCGGGGGCTGGCGCAACTGGAATCCCTCGGGCAACGCCGAGGCCGCGCCCGCCACGCCGTCGCTGTGGATCACCTCGTCGGCCACGTCGGGCTACCTCTCCGACGCCTATATCGAGGCGCAGTACCACACCGACCCCGACCGCAGGCTCGACATGCCGCTGCCCTCGTCGGTCATTATGAACAGCCAGGGCCATTTGAGCAACGCATCACTGGGCTACAACAACTAAAACCGCGCGACCAACCATGAAAAACGCCATCCATACCCTGAAACTACTCGCCGCCGTGCTGGCGGCAGGACTCGGCGCCTGTCAGGATGCCGCCGTCGAGGTGTACGACGCCTCGCTGGGCAGCCTGCTGCGGCCCTCGGCCGTCAAGGCGCTCGCCACCGATTCCGAGCACATCGCCGTATCGTGGCGCGGATCGGCCGGCGCATTCCGGCTCGAATACGCCCTGAACGAAGATTTCGCGGGCGATGTCTCCGTCGTCGAACCCGTCGAGGGCAACAAATACACCGTCGGCGAACTTGCGGAGGCCACGGCCTACTATTTCCGCGTGATGGCCCTCTCGGACAAAACGGGCGTCTCGTCGTCGGAATACTCCGCCGTCGTAACGGCCCGGACGCTCACCGAGCCGAAGATACCCAACGTCAAAGCCTCTTCGGAGATGATCTACACCACCTCGCCGTGGTCCGTGACCTGCACCGTGACGATGACCTGGGGCGAGTCCGGAACCGAGCCGGAAGCCATTTCCGAAGTGCGCGCCACCCCGACCGCAGGCGGCGAAACGCTGCTCTTCCCCGTCTCGGAGGAAGAGGCCGCGGCGCAGCGGACGGCCTTCAGCGAGGGCATACTCACCGACACGGAATACACGCTGGAACTCTACGCCGGCAAAAAGATGCGCGGCGCGTGCACGCACCGCACCGTTCCGGGACCCGTTCCGGCGCTCTACGCCTCGGCGCAGCTCGACTTCACGACCGACCCCGTAAGCGCCTCGGCCGAAATCCGCTGGGAACTCTACTACGTCTCGCCCGAGGAACTCTCCGAAATCGCACTCACGCGCAAAGGCGCCGAAACGCCCGAACGACAGGTTCCCGTCACCCCGGCCGACATCGCCGCAGGTTCGGCGACCGTGACGGCACTCGCACCCGGCGCGGAATACACCGCCGCACTGAAATCCAGAGACGGCAAGACGATCGCCTCGTCGGAATTCACGACGCCGGAGGCCCCCGGACAGGATGTGATCGTCGTACGCCCGGGCGACGACCTGGCGGCGATCATCAGTGCGCCCGACCGTCAATACGAGACCGTCTATCTCGTAGCGGGCGAATACACGGTAACGGCGGACGCAGCTATCCCCATCGCACGCAATCTGGAACTCTACTCCGACGATCCGGCACGCACAACGATCTCCATAACCAAAAACTTCCAGCCCGAAGGGACATTGGAGCAAATCATATTGCGCAACCTGCGCATCGAATGCTCGACCTACCTGATGCAGGCGAGAAGCGATTACGACATCGCGCTGCTCCGCATCGACAACTGCATCGTAGACCTCAACTCCGGTGCAACCGGCGCTTCGACGCTTTTCAACACCACGAAGGGCACGGCCACCAAACAGATGCTGCACCAATACGAAGTGGTCAACTCCATTGTTTTCTCCAACGCGGGGCAGACACAGAACATCGTCTACGGTTCGGCATCGGGCAGCATCGGCGAGTTCGAAAAGATCGTCATGCGCAATTCGACCTTCTCCAACTGCGGACGCGGGCTGATTTACGTGACCAATACGGCCGACAGCGCCTACGAGATCGAACTCGGGAACTGTACGCTCTACAACGTCTCCTCGGCCGGGAGCAACGCACTGATCGACATCCGCATGGCGGGTACGGCGAACGCCTCCGGGCGCAGGATCGCATTGCGCAACTCGGTGATGTGGTTCGGCAGCACAAAGGGCTACCAGGTGCTCCGTTTCGCCGGGGCCAACGACGGACAGTATGTGCCCAAGGAGCAGATAGACTGCGCGAACTTCTACCACTTCGCCGCACAGACCCCGGCCTTCGGATCGAGCGTCTACAACATCGCCGACCGGATGACCCCCTACAACGGCGCACCCGCCGACCTGTGGCAGAACCCCATGACCGACCCCTCGGCCGCCGGAGCCTCGTTCCGGATCAAGGACCAGTCGGTGCGCGCCGCGCAGGAAGCCGCCGGAACCACACTCGGCGATCCCCGCTGGGAATAATACGACCGGACGATGAAACGGACTTTTCTCACAGCCGCCATCTGCCTGCTCGCCGCCTGTACGGACGGCGGGCAGCAGCCCGGCGCACCGCTGAACGCCTCGCGCAACGGCGAAGCCGCCTTCGAAGCCACCGAAGGAACGACCGTGCGGCTGGAGGAGTACCTGCATGTCACGGGCGGCGTGCCGCCCTACGGCTACGCGACCTCGCTGCAAGGGGACTTCGCCCCCTCGCTCGAACGCACCGTGCCCGCTCCGGAGCACTCCCCCGCCGAATACGGCGTCTACGTCTGCGACAGCCGGGGCAACCGAACCGAAAGCCCGGTGGTCGTCTCGCTGAAAATCCTTCCCGCGGCCGGGGAGCGGACGCCGGCCTTTCCCGGCGCCGAGGGCGGAGGACGCTACGTCACGGGAGGCCGCGGCGGCAGGGTTTACTACGTCACCAACCTGCTCGACGCCTACCCCGTGCCTCCCGAGGGGTCGCTGCGCTGGGCGCTGACGCAACCCGGACCCAAAATCGTGATGTTCAAGGTCTCGGGCGTCATTCCGCTGGCGGCGAAACTCCACATCCGCAACGACGGGCGTTACGCCGGGCAGGGATGCGACATCACCGTTGCGGGCGAGACCGCCCCGGGCGACGGCATCTGCCTGAAGAACTGGCCGCTGGCGATCACTTATGCCGAAAACGTCATCGTCCGTTTCCTGCGCTTCCGCCTCGGGGACGACCTCGACACCGGATCGGCGCAGGACGCCTGCGAGGGCCAGAGCAGTACCGGCGTGATCCTCGACCACTGCTCGATGAGCTGGAGCGTGGACGAATGCGCCTCGTTCTACCGCAACCGCGACTTCACGCTCCAATGGTGCATCCTCACCGAGAGCCTGCGTCTGTCGACCCACGAAAAAGAGTCGCCGCACGGCTACGGCGGCATCTGGGGCGGCCGCGACGCATCGTTCCACCACAACCTCATCTCACGCCACGACAGCCGCAACCCGCGGTTCGACGCCGCGTCGAGCTACCCCGAAGCATATCCGGCCCCGGAGTGGCGGGGCAACGTCGATTTCCGCAACAACGTCGTCTACGGCTGGGGCGGCGAAGTCTCCTACGGCGGCGAGGGCGGGCATTTCAATCTGGTGAACAACTACTACAAGGAGGGGCCTCACTCCCCGGCGCGCAACCGGTTCCTGACGGCCTATGCCGTGACTTCGCTGACTCCGGCAGACATTCCGGCGGCCTATCCCGAGGTCTACATCGACGGAAACCGCTACGAAACCCGCTCGGGAACAGGACTGGCACGCATCGAGGAGGATAACTACAACGGGATCGTCTGGTCGGGAGCCGGAGGCGAGGGAATGCCCTCCCCGCCGGGACGCACCGCGGAGTTTCCCATCGGGGGCGTGACCGGCCATACGGCGACGCAACCCGCCGCCGAGGCGTTCCTCGCGGTCGTCGGCGGCGCCGGAGCGTGGCCGCGCGACAAGGTCGACCTGCGGGCCGCGACCGACGCCCGCAACGGCACGTCGACCGGATACACGGACGCTGCCGGGCCGAGCAAGGCGGGGCTGATCGACACGCCGTCGCAGGTAGGCGGATACCCCGCCTACGAAACGACCGAAGCCCCGGCTGACAGCGACGGCGACGGCATGCCCGACGCCTGGGAACTCGCCCGGAGGCTCGACCCGTCGGACCCGGACGACGGAGCGGCGAAAAGCCTCTCCGAGGCCTACACCAACGTAGAGATTTACCTGCACGAATGCGCCGCGGCATTGCTCCGCGGAAAGCGCGTCAACGAAAAATAAACAACAAACACATTAAACTATTCAACGACATGGTAACCCGACTGACCAAAGGAAGACTCAAAGTAACGATCTCCGAAACCCGCGCCGAACTGGGCGAGGTGGCCGCCCGCGAGGTGGGCGCATACATCCGTTCGCTGCTGGAAACGAAACCCGAAGTGAACATCATCTTCGCCTCGGCCCCCTCGCAGAACGATTTCCTCGCAAACCTGCTGCTGGAAGAGATCGACTGGTCGCGCGTCAACGCATTCCACATGGACGAGTACATCGGCATCGACCCCCACGCCCCGCAGGCGTTCGGACAGTTCCTCCGCGACCGCATCTTCTCCAAGAAGACCTTCAAATCGGTGAACTACATCGACTCGAAAGCCGCCGACCCGGCCGCCGAATGCGAACGTTACGCCGGACTGCTCCGGCAGATGCCCGCCGACATCGTGTTCCTGGGCATCGGCGAGAACGGCCACCTGGCCTTCAACGACCCCCACGTGGCGTTCTTCGACGATCCGCTCACGGTCAAGACCGTCGACCTCGCTCCGGCATGTATCCGCCAGCAGGTCAACGACGGTTGTTTCAAGACCATCGAAGAGGTCCCGACGCATGCCTACACGATCACCATTCCCGAACTGCTGTTCGTGAAGAAACTCTACGCCATCGTGCCCACCATCGCCAAGGCAAACGCCATCAAGGGCACGTGCGACGGCCCGATCGTCACGTCGTGCCCGGCGTCGATCCTGCGCACGCACCGCGACTGTACGCTCTACGTGGACCGCGACAGCGCGTCGCTGGTGAGCAAATAACGCCAAAACCGCAAAAATGAAAAATTTATTGATAACTTGCATCTGCACACTGCTGGCGTTCCCCGCAGGAGCCGCCACCCGGCGCGTCGCCGCGGGCGACGACCTGGGGCGCGCCATCCGCACGCTCAAAGACAACGACACGCTGGTGGTCGCAGCGGGCAGCTACGCCGTCGAGGGCACGCTGGCGGTGAAGCGCAGCACGGTCATCGCGGGCGAAGCGGGCGCGCGTCCCCGCATCGCCATCGGGTCGTTCCGGATCGGCACGGGCGCCGAACGCCTCGTGCTGCGGGGACTCGACCTCACGCTCGGCGGCAAGCACCTCGTCGACACCCCCTCGGAAGGGAGCGTGGAGATCGGATTGATAGCCATCGAGAACTGCACGGTCGACCTGGGCGGCGGCACGGGCGCCGGGCTGGTGGGCAGCCGCACGTCCGGCACAGCGCGCAACCGCATCGGAGAGATCCGTGTGGAGGACTGCGTGGTCTTCAACGGCGGATTCCCGCAGCACTTCGTCTACTCGGCAGCCAGCAGTTCGCAGACCGTCGTGGACAAAATCCGGCTCTGCAACAGCACCTTCGCCGACATGGCCCGGGGCGCCGTGATAACCAATGCCAGAATGCAGACCCGGATCGAGATCGAACGCTGCACGTTCTACGACATCAACCGCACGGACAACAACGCCGGAACCATCCGGCTGAGCAACGCCGAAGCGGACATCCGCGTCACGGAATCGGTCTTCAGCTTCGCAGGTCCCGCCAGCCGCTTCATCATCGTGGGACCCGGCAGCAAAGTCACGGTGGAAGACTCCTATGCTACGGGCGAACTGGCCTCGATACCCGGCGCACGCGGACTGAAGACGCTCCCGGCGAAGGCCGCCGAAGCATACGAGGCTCCGGGCCGCAACCCGCTCGCGGAAGGCGTCTCGCTGCGCCTGCGCGAGAACATGACACCCGGTCTTCAGATCGGAGACCCCAGATGGAACTAACAAATAAAAAAATATGAAAGTCAACGGATTAAGATGGATCATACTGAGCCTGATCATGCTCGTATCCATCATCAACTACCTCGACCGCGGCACGCTCAACTACATGTGGGTGGCCAACACCAAAAGCGAATATCCGGCCGACAGGGCGGTCTACGACGCCGCAAACGGGACCTATGTCCTGACCGCAGAGGACGGCACGACGGTCGTGGCGCCCGCCGACCGCGTCGCACAGCAGGCGGACGGCAGCTACGTCTACACCGCCGTGGGCGGCATCGCCGCCGAACTGGGCATCCTCGACCCCGCCATGCCGGAGGCCGAATTCAAAGCGCAGTCCAAGAAACTGCTGGCCGACATCACGATCTTCTTTATGATCGCCTACGGCTTGAGCCAGCTCTTCTCCGGAAAACTCTACGACCGCATCGGCACGCGCCGCGGCTTCGCCTTTTCGGCGCTGCTGTGGGGCGCGGCGGACGCCTTCACGGCCTTCGCCGCCGGGTTCAAATCGCTCACGGCGTTCCGCTTCATGCTCGGCCTGGGCGAAGCGGGACCGTGGCCCGGCACCACCAAGTCCAACGCCGAATGGTTCCCGACCAAGGAGCGGGCGCTCGCGCAGGGTCTGTTCAACGCCTCGACCTCGGTAGGCTCGATCCTCGCCCCGATCGTCATTTCGTTCCTCTACCTCGCATTCGGCTGGAAAGCGACCTTCGCCGTGGTGGGTTCGCTGGCCGTGCTGTGGATCATTCCGTGGCTCTGGGTGAACAAGAAAGGCCCGAAGGAGCACCCCTGGATCACCGACAAGGAACGCGACTACATCCTCTCCGGGCAGCCCGAAGGACACAAGACCGAACCCTGCCGCTGCAAGAGCTGGGGCGAACTGCTGCGCGAGCGGAAAAACTACGCGCTGATCGTGGGCCGTTTCTTCATCGACCCGGTCTGGTGGATCTTCGTAACCTTCATTCCCATCTACCTGATCGAGGTGTTCAATCTCGACATCCGCGAAGTGGCCATGTCGGCCTGGGTTCCCTACGTGGGAGCCGCCATCGGAGCCTTCGCCGGAGGATGGTTCTCGGGACTGCTGCAAAAACGCGGACGTTCGCTCAACTTCGCCCGCAAATGCTCGATGATCGTCGGCGTATGTATCGCCCTGCCGGGCGTCGTGGGGGCCACGATGGCTTCGTCGGCGACCTTCGCCGTCGTGATGATGGCCCTGATCCTGGGCGGCTACCAGTTCGTGCAGTCCAACCTGATGACCCTGGCCGCCGACTTCCACTACGGCCGCACGGTCGGCTCGCTGGCCGGACTGGGCGGCGCGGCGGCGGTGTTGGGCACCATCCTCGCGATGATCGTCGTGCCGATGATCACCCGCGCGGGCTGGGCGCCGTTCTTCATCTTCGGCGGTCTGCTCTTCCCCGTATCCCTGCTTGCCGTGTTCCTGTTCGGCGGGCGTATTCAGAATATCGACGAAGAAAAACAGCAATAGCATGAAAACCCTGATTCCCATTTTCGGACTGCTGGCGTGCTGCCTTCCCGCGGCCGCCGAAGGCCCCCACCGGGTGAAGATCGTCAACGCCGCGGTGGTGATGCCCTCCAAAGTCGTGGAAAACGCGACGATCCTGATCGAAGACGGCCGCATCACAGCGGTCGGGACCGATCTCGGGGAGGCCTTCGAAGGCGCCGAAGTCATCGACGCGGCAGGCCGCTACGCCGCCCCCGGCTTCATCGACGTGCACTGCCACGGCGGAGGGGGCCACGACTTTTCGGACGGCACGGTCGAGGCAATGCTCGGCGCCGCCGAGATGCACGCACGGCACGGAACGACGCTGATCTACCCCACCACCGCCTCGTGCTCCAACGCGACGCTTTTCAGCCTGTTCGACACCTACCGCAAGGCCGCGAAACGGAACACGCGCGGCGCGGCGTTCGGCGGCATCCACATCGAAGGCGGCTACCTCTCGATGGAGATGAAAGGCGGACAGGACCCGCGCTACATCAAGAATCCCACGCCGGAGGACTATAACGCCATCCTCGCCAAAGGCGGCGACCTGATCGCCCGCTGGACCTTCGCGCCCGAACTGCCGGGCAGCGCAGCGCTGATCGGCGAACTCGCCCGCCGCGGCATCCAGATGTCGATGGGCCACACCTCGGCGCTCTACGACGAGGCGGTCGACGCCTACGACGCCGGAGTGAACAGCATCACCCACTTCTACTCGATGTGCTCGGGCGTCACGCGCCGCAACGCGCTGCGCTACGCCGGGGTGATCGAGGCGGGCTATCTGCTCGACGGTATCTACGTCGAGACCATCGGCGACGGCATCCACCTGCCCGAGCCGCTGCTCCGGCTGATCTGGAAAGTGAAAGGTCCCGACCGCATCGTCGGCATCACCGACGCCATGCGCGGCGCAGGCATGCCCGACGGCCCGACCATCCTGGGCAGCCTCGACGACGGCATGGCGGCGATCATCGAGGACGGCGTGGCGAAACTCCCCGACCGCAGTTCGTTCGCCGGATCGGTCTGCACGACGGACCGCGTCGTGCGCAACTACATGATCAAAGCGGGCGCCTCGCTGCCCGAAGCGGTGCAGGTGATGACCCTCTCCCCCGCACGGCTGATGCACATCGACGACCGCAAAGGTTCGATCGCACCGGGCAAGGACGCCGACATCGTGCTTTTCGACCCAGGGATCGACATCTCGCTGACGATGATCGGCGGAAAGGTCGTTTTCCGGAAATAGAGACCGGAAACACCCGGTTGCAGAGATCAAACGAGCCGGAGCAGGGGAATACGCATGTATTTCGCGGCTTCGGCTTATTGAGACTATACAAACAGTTTTTGATTTTAAGCCGGCGAGTTTCGTGCATCGCGAAGAACGGGACGGATGGACAGTACATGAGATACTATCCATCCGTTCCGTTCGAAGGATGTGCGGAAATCGCCGCTTACAAATCGGAAACTACCGCAGGAACAACAGTTCGCGATACTTCGGCAGCGGCCAGATCTGATCGTCGACGATCTCTTCCAGCTTGTCGATATGGCGGCGGATCTCGTCGAAGCAGACAGCCACGGTATCGTGGTAGGCAATGGCCTTTTCACGCGGGTCCTCGATCCGGTTGGCAACCTTGCGGGCGTCGATCATCTCGCCGGTGAGTTTCTGGATCGAGGCCGTATGGTCCTGAATCTTCTTGATAAGCAGAATGTCCGACGAGGCGTTCAGCCCTCCGATCTGATGCATCTTATAGACCTTGTCGAGCAACTGCGCCTCGTATTTCGAAGCGATCGGCACGATATGGTTCATCGCCAGATCGCCCAGCACGCGGCCTTCGATCTGGATTTTCTTGGTATAGGTCTCCCACTTCACCTCGGTGCGGGCTTCGAGTTCGACCTTGGTGAAAACCCCCATGTCGCCGAACATCTTCAGGCTCTCCCGGTCCAGGTAGCGGTCGAAGATCAGCGGCGTCGACGTCTCGCAGTCCAGACCGCGCCGCTTCGCCTCGGCTTTCCACTCGTCCGAATAGCCGTTGCCGTCGAACCGGATGGCCTTGCAGGCCTTGATCATCTGCTTGAGCACCTCGTAAATGGCCCTCTCCTTCTTGGCCCCGGCCTCGATCTTGGCGTCCACGGCCTTCTTGAACTCGGTCAGTTCGTATGCCATCGCCGAGTTGAGCACGATCATCGCCTCGGCGCAGTTGTCCGACGAACCCACGGCGCGGAACTCGAAGCGGTTGCCCGTGAAGGCGAACGGCGAGGTGCGGTTGCGGTCGGTGTTGTCCAGCAGCAGCGTCGGGATGTGCGAAATGCCGCTCATCTTGAAGACGTTCTTGGCGTCGAAACGGATGGCGTCGTCGCCCTTCGATGCGGCCAGTTTGTCCAGCACGGCCGACACCTGCGTTCCGAGGAAGGTCGAAATGATGGCGGGAGGCGCCTCGTTGGCGCCCAGCCGGTGGGCGTTCGTCGCGCTCATAATCGACGACTTCAGCAGGCCGTTGTGCTTGTAAACCGCCGAAATGGCGTTCACCAGGAAAGTGATGAACTGGAGGTTCTCCGAAGCGGTCTTGCCCGGACCGAGCAGGTTCACGCCCGTATCGGTTCCCAGCGACCAGTTGTTGTGCTTGCCCGATCCGTTGATCCCCTTGAAGGGTTTTTCGTGCAGCAGCACGCGGAACTGGTGACGGCGGGCGATCTTGTCCATAATGGTCATCAGCAGCTGGTTGTGGTCGTTGGCCAGGTTGGCCTCCTCGTAAACCGGAGCCAGCTCGAACTGATTGGGAGCCACCTCGTTGTGGCGCGTCTTGACCGGAATTCCCAACTTCAGGCACTCGTATTCGAGGTCCTTCATAAAGGCCATCACACGCGTCGGAATCGCCCCGAAATAGTGGTCTTCCAACTGCTGGTTCTTGGCCGACTCGTGTCCCATGAGCGTACGCCCCGTGAGCATCAGGTCGGGACGCACGGCCCAAAGGCTCTCGTCCACGAGGAAATATTCCTGCTCCCAGCCCAGATAGGAAAAGACCTTCTCGACATTCTTGTCGAAATAGCGGCACACCTCCGTGGCGGCCTTGTCGATGGCCGTCAGCGAGCGCAGCAGGGGCACTTTGTAGTCGAGCGCCTCGCCCGTGTAGGCGATGAAGACGGTGGGGATACAGAGCGTCGTGTCGACGATGAAGGCGGGCGACGTGGGGTCCCAGGCCGAGTAGCCGCGGGCCTCGAACGTATTGCGGATGCCGCCGTTGGGGAACGACGAGGCGTCGGGCTCCTGCTGTACGAGCAGCTTGCCGGAGAACTCCTCCAGCACGCCGCCCTGACCGTCCGGCTCGGCAAAGGCGTCGTGTTTCTCGGCCGTACCGCCCGTCAGAGGTTGAAACCAGTGGGTATAGTGGTCCGCACCGTGCTCCAGCGCCCACTGGCGCATACCCGCCGCGATGCTGTCGGCAACTTCGCGCGTAAGCGGCGTGCGTTTTTCCATCGTGTCGAGCAGGGCCGCATAGGTGCGCTTGTCGAGATACTTCCGCATGGCCGCACGTCCGAATACCTTCTTTCCGAAGTAGTCCGACGGGCGTCCCTCGGGAACTTTCACCTCGACGGCCGTGTGATTTATGGCCGCATCGACCATCTTGAATCTGAGTAATGATGACATATACCTGACTGATTAAGGGTTTAGTGTTCGTAGAAAAAACCGCGCGGGGAAGGACCCGATAATTGCAAACTAAAACCTAACCTGAAATTCAACCGGACAACTGCCTCCCGACAGGACCTGCCGACCTAACTAACCCGGGGCCGCTCCCCCGCTGCGGTACATCTTTCGTTCCGGCTACAAATGTACGAATTATTCCGTTACGTTGTTTTTACAAAATCACCGTTTTTTCAAAAAACAGCCGTTTTTTTCATCATTTTCCCGAAAAAACAACCGTTTTTCGCCGCACACACCCGAAAATTTCAGTCATTTTTCGAAAAACAGCCTCATTTTTCACGAAAAATCCCCAAAATACATTTTTTCGTTTTTTCCAAAACAAGCAGAAATAAAGACCATTTTTCAACCATTCAACCACACCGAAGACAGCATCCGCGCCGGGCCGTCCGGAAATGCGGCGGGCGGCGAAATCCGGAAAAATTCCGCTGCACTGTTATTTTCGTAACAATTTCTTGTTACAATTCGGTAATTAATTTGTAACTTTACGTGCAATTTTGAAACAGAACGAAACTACACACATACTAATCTCTAAATAGTCATGGCAAATACCAAACGTGAAAAGCTGTTCACCGAGTTCCCGCCGGTCCCGACCGAAAAGTGGGAAGAGGTGATTACAGCCGACCTGAAAGGAGCCGATTACGAGCGCAAGCTGGTGTGGCGTACGGGAGAAGGATTCAACGTCCGCCCCTACTACCGCGCCGAAAACCTCGAAGGCATCCGTTTTCTGGGCTCGCAGGCAGGCGAGTTCCCGTACGTCAGAGGTACGCGCAGCCACAACCGCTGGCGCGTGCATCAGACCATCGAGGTAAAATGTCCCAGGGAGGCCAACGCCGAGGCGCTGAAACTCCTCAACTCGGGCGTCGATTCATTGGGCTTCTCAATCGCGAAGGAGGGCTTCACGGCCGAAGAACTCGATCAGCTGCTCGCCGGAATCTCGATCCCGGCCATCGAAATGGTCTTCTGCGGCGCGCAGACGGGCAGCATCGCCGAACTGGTGATCGCCAAGCTCGAAAAGGAAGGCACTGCCTCCGAGGCGCACGTGGCCTTCTCGATCGACCCGCTGGTCAAGGGACTGTCGCAGAAAGGCGACTTCTGCTCGCCCAACGGCGAAAAGTGCTTCGCGAAGATCGCCTCGCTGATCGAAAAGACCCGCGAGTACAAGCACATCCGTATCGTGACCGTCTCGGCCGGCATCTTCTCGAACGCCGGATCGACCATCGTCGAGGAGCTGGCGTTCGCCCTCTCGGCCGGTAACGATTACATCGCGCGCCTGACCGACGCCGGCGTGGACGCCGAGCTGGCGGCCCGCAAGCTGCGCTTCTCGTTCTCGGTCACCTCGAACTACTTCCTCGAAATCGCCAAGTTCCGCGCGGCGCGCATGTTGTGGGCCAACATCGTCAAGGGTTACAACCCCTCGAAGAACTGCGCCTGCAAAATGCACATCCACGCCCGCACGGCAGACTGGAACCAGACCGTTTACGATCCCTATGTCAATATGCTCCGCGGCACGACGGAGGCCATGTCGGCCACCATCGCCGGCGTACATTCGCTGGAGGTGACGCCGTTCGACGCCGCGTTCGAAAGCCCCACGGAGTTCTCGAAGCGCATCGCCCGCAACGTCGAACTGCTCCTGAAGCACGAATCGCACTTCGACCAGGTGGTAGACCCCGCAGGCGGCTCGTACTACGTGGAAAACCTCACGCAGTCGATCGCCGCCGAGGCCTGGAAGCTCTTCCTCGAAATCGAGGAGAAGGGCGGCTACGCCGAGGCCTACAAGGCCGGCTTCATCAAGGAGCGCGTGGAGGCTTCGGCCGCCGCCAAGGACAAGGCCATCGCAACGCGCCGCCAGACGCTGCTCGGCGCCAACCAGTTCCCCAACTTCACGGAGGTGGCCCCGAAGGAGATCACCGCCGAAGCCGTCACCCGTCCCGCTGCCGAAGGCAACGTCCTCACGCCCTACCGCGGCGCCATGGCCTTCGAGGCGATGCGCCTGCACGTGGACCGCTCGGGCAAACAGCCCAAGGCGTTCATGCTCACCTGCGGCAACCTGGCGATGGCCCGCGCCCGCGCCCAGTTCTCGTGCAACTTCTTCGCCTGCGCCGGAATCCGCGTGCAGGACAACACCTTCTTCAAGTCGATCGAGGAGGGCGTGAAGGCCGCACTCGAATCGAAAGCCGAGATCGTGGTGGTCTGCGCTTCGGACGACGATTACGCAGAGGCCGCACCGAAGGTGAAGGAGCTGCTCGCCGGCAAAGCCATTCTCGTAGTCGCAGGCGCTCCCGCATGCGCACCCGAACTGGAGGCCCAGGGCATCACGAACTTCATCTCGGTGAAGTCGAACGTCCTGGAGACTCTGAAGTTTTATCTTAAAGAAATGGGCATCTGATCATGAGAGCTAAATTTTCAGAACTGACATACGAAGCAGGCGGGCAGAAGAGCTGCTGCGCCTCGAAAGGCTGCGGACAGGTGGAGCCGTGGCTGACGGCCGAGCGCATCCCCGTCAAGGGCGCCTATACGGCCGAAGACCTCGAAGGCATGGAGCACCTGAACTACACGGCAGGCATCGCACCGTTCCTGCGCGGTCCCTATTCGACGATGTACGTGATGCGTCCGTGGACCATCCGCCAGTACGCCGGATTCTCGACCGCCGAGGAGTCCAACGCATTCTACCGCCGCAACCTCGCCGCCGGACAGAAAGGTCTGTCGGTGGCCTTCGACCTGGCAACGCACCGCGGTTACGACGCCGACCACCCGCGCGTGGTGGGCGACGTGGGCAAGGCCGGCGTGTCGATCTGCTCGGTGGAGGACATGAAGGTGCTCTTCAACGGCATTCCGCTGGACAAGATGTCGGTGTCGATGACCATGAACGGCGCCGTGCTGCCGATCCTGGCCTTCTACATCGTGACGGGCCTGGAGCAGGGCTGCACGCTCGACCAGCTGGCCGGTACGATCCAGAACGACATCCTCAAGGAGTTCATGGTGCGCAACACCTATATATATCCGCCCGAGTTCTCGATGCGGATCATCGCCGACATCTTCGAGTACACCTCGAAGAACATGCCCAAGTTCAACTCGATCTCGATTTCGGGTTACCACATGCAGGAGGCGGGCGCCACGAACGACATCGAGCTGGCCTACACGCTGGCCGACGGTCTGGAGTACCTGCGCGCAGGTATCAATGCCGGCATGTCGGTCGACGCCTTCGCACCGCGCCTGTCGTTCTTCTGGGCCATCGGCATGAACCACTTCATGGAGATCGCCAAGATGCGCGCCGCACGTATGCTGTGGGCCAAGATCGTTAAACAGTTCAACCCCAAGAACCCCAAGTCGCTGGCGCTGCGCACCCACTCGCAGACCTCGGGCTGGTCGCTCACCGAGCAGGACCCGTTCAACAACGTGGCCCGCACGGCCATCGAGGCCATGGGCGCCGCGCTGGGACACACCCAGTCGCTGCACACCAACGCCCTGGACGAGGCGATCGCCCTGCCGACCGACTTCTCGGCGCGTATTGCGCGTAACACGCAGATCTACATTCAGGAGGAGACCAACATCTGCCGCGAGGTCGACCCGTGGGCAGGTTCCTACTACATCGAGACACTGACCAACGAGATCGCCCACAAAGCCTGGGAGCGCATCGAGGAGGTCGAGAAGCTGGGCGGTATGGCCAAGGCCATCGAGACCGGCATTCCGAAGATGCGCATCGAGGAGGCGTCGGCCCGCAAGCAGGCCCGCATCGACTCCGGCGAGGAGAAGATCATCGGCATCAACGAATACCGTCTGGAGAAGGAGGCCCCGATCGACATTCTCGCCGTGGACAACACGGCCGTGCGCGAGAGCCAGATCAAGCGGCTCAAGGAGCTGCGCGCCAACCGCGACGAAGCTGCCGTGAAGAAGGCGCTGGCCGCCATCACCGAGTGCGTGAAGACCAAGCAGGGCAACCTGCTCGAACTGGCCGTCGAGGCCGCCAAGGTCCGCGCCTCGCTGGGCGAAATCTCCGATGCCTGCGAAGTGGTCGTAGGCCGCTACAAAGCTGTTATCCGTTCCATTTCAGGTGTTTACTCTTCAGAAGTGAAAAACGACAAATCCTTCGAGCGCGCCAAGGAGCTGTGCGCCGAATTCGCCAAGAAAGAGGGCCGTCAGCCGCGCGTGATGATCGCCAAGCTCGGCCAGGACGGACACGACCGCGGCGCCAAGGTGGTCGCTACGGGTTATGCCGACATCGGCTTCGACGTCGACATGGGTCCGCTGTTCCAGACTCCGGAGGAGGCCGCCAAGCAGGCCGTCGAAAACGACGTGCACGTAGTCGGCGTATCGTCGCTGGCCGCCGGCCACCTGACGCTCGTGCCGCAGATCATCGCCGAGCTGAAGAAGCTGGGCCGCGAGGACATCATCGTCATCGTCGGCGGCGTGATCCCCGCGCAGGACTACGATGAACTCTACCGCGACGGCGCCGCCGCCATCTTCGGCCCCGGTACGCCGATCGCCACGGCAGCCATCAAGATCCTCGAAATCCTGCTCGCCGAGTAAATTCCCGGCTCCGACAAGAGAAACGCCGCGGTCGCAAGACCGGGGCGTTTTTTGTTCCGGAGCACTTCGGGAGGGACTTTTTTCACCCGCCAAAGACCGGAACGGGAGTTTTTGCATTATCTTTACGACTGAAATACACAAATTCATTCCAACGTTCCATTCGCATGAAGAAAACCCTCATTCTGTTGCTTGCCTGCTGTGCCTGCATCCGGTCGCAGGCGCAGACTCCGGAGGCGGCCGCCGCACCGGAACCCTCCGCAACCCGGACCGACAGCGCCCTGACATTCCCCGAACCCGAATTCATCGGCCAGGCATTGGCTATCCGGCCCGACAATAGAACCGAGCAGCTCGTCCAGGAGAGCCTGGCTCCCCGCCACCGTTCGTCCACCGGGCAGAAACTGTTCGGCATCGGAAAGGACCACATCGACGAAATGACGCTGAAAGGCGCGCAGTCCCCCGTCCGGTTCCGGAAGAGCGACGGCATCGCCTTTATCATCCGCGTTCCGGACAACCTGATCGACCCGATGTCGGTGATCAGCGTCTTCCGGTTCAAGGTCAAGAAGAAGATGCGGATCGCCGAATACGCGTCGGTCGGAACCTTCGGCGACCGGCAGCGCAACACGCTGGAACGGCAGCCCTTCACCTCGCGCCGGTTCGGAAGCAGCTCCTACCTCATCATCCTGAAAGGCGTCGAGACCGGAGAATACGGCATCACGGTCGATGCGCTGGGCAGTCTCAACGTTTCGACATTCGGGGTGGACGAATAAACCCGCGTTCCATGACAAACAATCCCCGCAACCTCGGTTGCGGGGATTGTTCTTTCGGCAGCCGGCAATGGAATCACAGGCAGGCCTCCAGAATCCGGCGGGCCATGGCGCCGTCGACGTTCTGCGCCTCGCCGAACCGATCGCCCGCAGCCGTGAAGCGGCGTTCGATCTCGGCGATGGTCTCTTCGCCGATACCCTCCTCCGAAAGGCGTGTCGAGAGGCCCAGCGAACGGAAGAACGCCTCGTTAGCCGCAATCGTACGGTCGATGCGCTCCTCCTCCGAACCGCCGGCAATGCCCCAGATACGCTCGCCGTATTGCAGCAGTTTGCCGCGTTTCTGCCCGCGCAGCACGCGCAGCGTACCGTTGATGACAATGGCCAGCGTCGCGCCGTGCGTCAAGCCGTGCAGCGCCGTCAGCTCGTGGCCGATCATGTGCGTCGCCCAGTCCTGCGTCACGCCCATACGGATCATGTCGTTCAGGGCCAGCGTCGCCGAAAGCATGTATTCCGACATCGTGTCGTAATCGCGCTCGTCCGCCAGCGCTTTGGGAGCGATTTCGACCACCGTATGCAGGATGCCTTCGGCCCAGCGGTCCATCAGCCGCGACTGATGGGGCGTAGTCATATACTGCTCCAGCACATGCACGAAAGTATCCGCAAGTCCGCAGGCTACCTGACGCTTCGGCAGCGAATAGAGCGTCTCGGGATCGAGGATCGAGAAGACCGGATAATCGCCGTAGAAAGCATATTTTTCCTTGGTCTCGTAGCGCGAAATGACCGCCCCGGAGTTCATCTCGGAACCCGTGGCCGACATGGTGAGGACCGTAGCCAGCGGCACGGTCTTGCCGGCCTGCCCCTTGAGCACGATGTCCCATGCATCGCCGTCGTAGAGAAGGCCCGCAGCGATGAGTTTCGTACCGTCGATGACCGACCCGCCGCCGACAGCCAGCAGGAAGTCCACCTTCCGCTCTTTGCCCAGCGCAATGGCTTCGCGCAGGGTCTCGACCGACGGATTCGCCTCGATGCCCCAGAACTCGACCAGATCGCGGCCTTCGAGTGCGGCGACGACCTGATCGTAGACGCCGTTGCGCTTGACGCTTCCGCCGCCGAAGGTCAGCATGATGCGTTTTCCGGCCGGAATGAGCTTCGGCAGACGGGCGATCTGGCCCTTGCCGAAAACCAGTTTGGTAGGATTGTGATAGATGAAGTTGTTCATGGCGAATATTTATTTATCCTATTACGAAGAGAATGAATGACCGGACGGCGCCGAAACCGGATTGCACCTGGTTTGGCAGGGCCTCCGGCTGTTAAAAGAGCCGTTACGCCTCTAAAGATACGAAAAAAGCCGGACTGCGCAGAGAATTCTCCGCTAATTTTCAATCTTTGCGGTGAAAGCTGCCGGTTTGTGCTTAAACGAAGCAGAGCGCGGATGGGTGTACCGGAGTACGTCCCATTCGCGCCCTGCGGGAGCAAGTGCAAAGATGCACCGTAAAATCAATCGTTTAGAAGTACTTGCCGCGCAGGTCCTGAATCTTGGCCATCTGCTGGATAGCCGGGATGGCGAACTGCTGGGCCATGCCCTCGGCCATGGCCTGGGCACGAACTTTCTCGCCTTCGGCGGTCTGCTTGTCGTCGGTCTTGACATCCCCGACCTCGAAGACATAGACGCCCGAATGTCCCTTCACGGGAGCCGACAGGGCACCCTTCTCAGCCGATGCGATGGCGCCCACCAGACGAGGCTCCATGCCCACGCCGTTCACGTAGAACGAACCGAAAGTCACATCGGAGAAGTCCTCCACCTCCGAGCCGAGGCTTGCAGCCTGCTCGGCGAGGGTCGAACCCGAAAGGCTCTTGACGATATAATCGTATTTTTTGTCGCGAAGAAGCTGCGAACGGATCTGGGCCGAAACCTTATTCAGCGGTGCGTACTCGTTGTCGTCGATCTCGGTCAACGTGGCAATCACGTAGTCCTTGCCCACGTTGAAGATCGCCGAAAGGTCGCCCTCCTTCGCTCCGTAGGCCCAGCGGGCCACCTCGCGCGAATCCTCAAGGCCGCGGATCGTACGGTCGCCCTGGGCGATCGCAGCCACGCGGGGCGTCACAGCGGCCGTCGAAGCGGCATCTGCGAATGCGGCGGCCGAACCCTTGGCGTTGACCATGAACGAACCGGCCTGGTTGTGCACGTCGCGGCGCGTGGCGGCCGAAGCCTCCACGGGATAGGTGATCGTAGCCACCTGCACGTGTTTCGAAGGTTTGTCGGCACGGTATACCTGCATCAGCTGGATGGCGTCGCCCGAAGCGATCTTCACGATGTCGCCCTGTCTGGCATTGGCCAAAGCGGCGGCGAACTCGCCCGTGAAGGCCGAGAAAGGCAGCACTCCCACTTCACCGCCGTTGGCGGCCGTAGCGTCGTAAACCGAATAACGGGCAGCGGTCTGCGCGAAATCGCCCCCCTTCTTCAGCACCGTCAGCAGGCTGTCGGCAAGCGCCTCCTGCGCATAGGGCAGCACGATGTGGCGTACGCCCACCGAGTCGGGAACCATCTTCGAATCGAGCGCGCGGGACATCGTCCACTCGTTGTTCTTCAGCACGGGACCGTACATCTCGCCCGCCATCAGCGCCTTGGCCTCCTCGTCGGAGAGCTGTGCGGCGGAAACGTAGCTGTCGGCGATCTTGCCGTTGCGGTTGGCGCGGACGAAGGTCTTCACCTCCTCGGCGGCGGCGAACTCCCGGCCCACCTCCGTCACGCTCTTCTCAAGCGCCAGCAGGTCGTCGTCCGTGGGGGAGACCTCGAATACGACATACGAAATCGTACGCGACGGGGTCTGCTTGAACTGGTTCTTATGGCTGTTGTAGTAAGCCTTCACATCACCCGACGACACCTTGACGAGCGAATCGGGAACGGCCGAGAACTTCTTGCCGGCCCACTTGCCCGAGAAAGACTTGTTGGCGGCCTCGACACCGCGGGCGACCTCCAGCGAATTGACGTAAACGCCGCCCTTCACCAGTCCGAAGTACTTCTGCACCTCGCGCTCCAGACGGGCCTGCTCGTTGAGCTGCGCCCAGGCATTGGCCGCCTCGGGGTTGGTCTCGGCCTGCGCGAGGAACTGGCTGATGGCAGCCACGCTGTACTCGCCCGTGCGGGGATCGGCGAAAGCGTTGTAGAAAGCCTGCGAAGGATGCTGTCCGCTGACCATCGCCAGACGCTCCGGCTCGGTGACGCGAAGTCCCATCCGGTCGAAACCGGGCGTCAGCACGTGCTTGGCGATCAGCGCCTGCCAGGCGGCATTGGCCAGCATGGCCGACTGCTGCTCGTCGCTCTCCTGCATGTTGTTCTGCGACTTGATTGTCTCGTACTGGTCGTAGTACTCCGAATAGTTGATCTTCTCGCCGTCGATCACACCGACACGCGGGTCGTTGCCCGAGAAGCCCATTTCAGTCTTCAGAGAGAGGATGAATGCCAAGAGGGCCAGTGCGATGATGATCGAAAGCACGATGCCGAACTTGGTTCGTAAAGTGTTTAAACTTGCCATATAAATTGTTAATTATTCGTATTGTTTCGAATTATCAGCCAAAGGTAGTAAAATTAATTGTAAAAAGAACAGAATAAAAGTAAAAATATACGCACGCTTCGCCCCCGTAATCCCCGCCGGGGCGGGAATTTACCGGAAAGGCGACGGAATCCGGCCCACGCTACAATTTCTTCACCCGCGCCAGTTCGATGCGCGAACGCGTCGTACGGAGAATCCGCAATTGCAGGCCGCCGATGAAAACCGTCTCCCCGGCGGTGGGAATACCCTCGTAATTGAAGATGATGAAACCGGCCAGCGTGTCGTATTCCTTGCTCTCCTCGATGCCGAGGTTGTATTTTTCATTCAGGTATTTCACCTCCAGGCGGCACGAGAGAACATACTCGTCGGGGCCGACCTGCTTTTCGGTGAGGTCCGGAATGTCGTGCTCGTCCTCGATCTCGCCGAAAATCTGCTCCAGCACGTCTTCGAGCGAAATGACGCCCGCCGTGCCGCCGAATTCGTCGATCACAACGGCGATGTTCGAACGGTGCTTGATAAAATTCTCCAGCATCAGCTGCAAAGGCATGGTCTCGGGCACGAAATTGACCTCCATCATCACGTCGGCGATCTGCCGGGGCCGCGTGAAAAGGCTTTTCGAATTGACGTAGCCCACGATGTTGTCGATCGACTTGCGCCAGACGAAGATACGCGAATATTTCGAGTCGACGAAACGCGCCGTGAGCTGTTCGATCGAGGTGTCGTCGATGTCCACGGCCTCGACGTCCACACGCGGAACCATGCAGTCCCTGACGCGCAGGTCGGCGAAATCCAGCGCGTTCTGGAAGAGTTTCAGCTCGTTGTCCGGTTCCGAATGCTGCTCCGGGCTGTTCGAGTCGAGCAGCGCCGCAAGGTCCTCGCGGTCGAAACTCGGAGTGATGTTCCGCTCCTCGACGCGGCGGCCCAGAAGGTGCAGAATGCCGTGGGAAAGCAGCGTCGTGAAACGCGCCACCGGATAGAGGACGATGTAGAAAAAATAGATCACCGGCGCCAGCGCGCGGTAATAGAAATTGGGATTGTTCCTGAAAATCGACTTAGGGAGAAACTCGGCGAAGAAGATGATGATGACCGTCGAAACGGCGGTGTCCACGGCGACCGAGCCGCTCCGGGCGAGCTGCTCCCACCCCAGCGAGGCATAGATGCTGCGCAGAAGCAGCGACATCGCCAGCGAATAGACGACCAGTGCGATGTTGTTGCCCACGAGGATCGTGGTGATATACTGCCCCGGATGGCGGGCGAAAACCTCGGCAATCTGGTCGAACATGCGGTTCTGCTTGCGGTCGATCTCCAGCTTGAGACGGTTCTTGCTCGTAAAGGCAATCTCCATCCCCGAGAAAAAAGCCGACAGCAACAGCATTACGACAATCAGGACGACGGTGGTGAGCATCGCTTTCAGTTTTTGAGTTTGGGTTCGACGGAAACCTGCTCCTCCCGCAGGACCGGACGCGCCTCCTCCCGGGAGCCGTCCCGCATTTTCAGCGGCCGGCGCTCAACTTCCGCCTCGGGTCTTCCGACCTGCCTTTCAGCCGGCCCGGCGGGAATCTCCCGGGCCGGAGCGGCCGCAGGCCCATCAGCGGCCCTCCCGGATTCGGACGTCCGGACGGCGGACCGGCTGTCGGAGGGTTTCGGAACCGGGCGCACGGACGTGGAATCCGTGGCCGCAGAGTCGGCGCTCTGCTTCATCTCGACCTCCATACGGCCCTTCATGCGGCGAAAACGCCAGTCCTTGAACTCCTCGTCCGATTCGAAACCTTCGCCGATGAAGACATCGCGGCCGTTGTTCTGCACGATCTTCGAATCGACGTTCGAATAGATTTTCTTGGTCCGCGCATTCCAGAACAACTGCTGGGTGTAGAGGGTCTTGCCGTCGGATTTCTCGACGACAACGTTGCCCTTGGCCTCCCACAGTTCGCGGTTCTCGTAATAGATGGCGTAGTTGGCCGTCAGCACGGCGTCCACCGTGGTCAGCGAATCGTTCTGGTAGGTAGTGATCTTCACGCCCTTGCGGAATTCGCGGTAAGGTTCGCGGGCCAGCGAATAACCTTCGAGCAGCGGCGTGACGAAATGGTACGACCGGCGGCCGTTCTGCGACATCACGACCGAAAGGTCCTCGCTGTATTCGGTCATCATCGTCTCCTCGGAAGCCGACGCGCGGCCCGCATCCTTGTCCGCACACGAGAATAGCAAGATAGCACTCCCCGTCACGGAGAGTGCTACCCTGATCGTTCTTGTCATGCGTTTTCCCATCGAAGCCTGTCGGGAGCGTGTTTTTTAGCGGGCACGGACGGTGGTGGTGATACCGGCGGCCGTTCCGCAGGTCACCGTATAGCGCGCACCCTCCTGCAACTCGTTGAAGAAGCACTCCTCCGAGCTGGGGAAAACCGAACGGAACTTGCCGAGGGAACTCTTGGCGTGCTCCATGTACTCCGAATCGGCCGGGAGCAGCTCGACCGCCTTGGCCATCGTATCGTAAGCGGCCCAATAGGTCGCCAGACCGGCGAAACCGCCGCACGAACCTGCCGACGAAGCATAGCACTGCGCCAGGATGAAGTACGGAACGCCGTCCTCGGGATCCAGGTCGCGGGCCTGGCGCGCAGCGGCGGCAGCGCCCGGAATGTCGTTGGACACGAGGCCCACCAGCGCGATGCGCACGAGCAGTTTCTGACGCTCGGCGGGGTCTTTCTCGACATCCAGCGCCTCGTTCAGGTAGGTCTTCGCCTTTGCATAGTCCTTCTTGTTCTGGAAAGCCTGGGCCAGGAACATGGCCGTCTCCGACGAAGGCTTCACCTGATAGTATTTCTCGGCGATCGAGAAGTAGAAATCACCGTCGCACTTGGCGCGCGACATCAGAGCCACGGCCTGCGAAAGCAGCGCCTCGTCGTCGGGAGCGGCGGCCAGCTTGCCCTTGAAGAGTCTTTCGAGATTCTCGCAGCTTGCGGCGCCGCTCAATCCGAACGCAGCGTCGAACTGGCTCTTGTACTCGGCGGCAGCGGGGTTCTTCTCGAAGAATGGCGTCAGACGGTCGTACTCGGCGATGATCTCGTCGGGCATCACCTCGTCGGTATTCCTGTAATCGTCGCAGAGGTTCGAGAAATAGGCCACGACGGTCTCGGGATCGGTGTTGTCGCCGCCGGCCTCGATGGCTGCGCGGAACGCTTCGCGGATACCCTTGCGGTCGGCGGGTTTGTACATCAGATACTCACGGGCCTTGCGGTCGAGGATATAGGGCGTGCCGTACTTGGGATGGTCGCCGAAATACTCGTTGCGCAGGTCGTAAACGATCATCAGCGAGTCGGTGTAGGTGTTTTTCTCGGCGATGCTCTTGGCGCGCGCGATCTTGTTCTTATAAAGCGTGATGCCGCGCACGAAGGTATTCTGCGAAGCCTTCGGACATTTGTCGAGCAGCTCCTTGAGGTAATGCGCGGCAGCGTTGTAATCCTTGTTGTCGAGCGACTCCTTGAGGAAGTTGCTGTTCAGAATGTTCTGCTCCCGCTCCTGAGGAGTGTCACCCCAGACCGCGTACTTCGGATCACTGAAATCTTGCTGTGCCATCGCTGCGACTGCAAAAAGCGCACACGCAGCAGAAAGCAGGAATTTAACGTTTTTCATCGGTCAGATTAATTTTTGTGTTTCTATCTTTTATTTTTGCTTGCCTGTCACATTAATCGAACTTGGAGCGCATGAACCAATATTCGCCGTTCTCCATCTGTCCCGCGAAGAGCGTGAAGCCGATCGCAAACTTGAAATACTGCTGCCGGACCAGCCCCAGGCGGTCGGCGATGTTGTAACCGCGGCGACCGTACTCGACGCCGATGTCGATGGCCGAGAAGGCGCCGCGCCTCACCGGAATGCCGATGCCCGCCGTCACGGCGTACTGCACGAGCTTGTCCCCGTTGAACGTCTGGTTGTAGGCTCCGTAGCGGAAACCCGCACGGTAGGACCAGCGTTTCAGGAAATGACGCGCATCGTAACGGTTCGGGGTGTATTCCACACCCATCTTGATCGTGCTCGTATTGGTGTAGGCCACCTTGTATTCCGTCTTGTTCTCCCCGCTGCCGCTGGTTCCCGTCATCTCGTAGCCCGAGTTGCGACCGCCCCAGTTCTGGAACACATAATCCACGCCGACGGCCCACCTGCCGGTCTGGTAATAGGCCCCCACGGCCAGCTGCCGGGGCAGCACCAGCTTCAGGTGCGTCGTATCGCCCTTGACGACCGTGTTGTACAGGTCGCCGATATAGAGTTTTTTCGTCACCTCCGGGTTCAGGTCGCCGCCGAAGTCGTACGTCGCGCCGAAGGTCAGGATGCGCTTCGCGTTCAGAATCGCGTTCCACTGCACGCCGACCTGCCCCTTGATGCTCGAAATGCTGTAATTGTCCTGCCCCACCGTCGAGGTGAAGGTTCCCTCGCCCGTAATGGCGGTCGGGGTCATCACGAACGTACGGTCGATGTCGCCCCAGTAATACTGTGCGGCGATACCCACCGAAAAATTCTTGAACGGCTCCCAGCCCAGGCCGACCTTGACCTCCGTCACGTCGCCCTCGCCCTGGTAGTTGTACTGAATATTGCCGACGTTGGCGTAAATGGGGTCTTCGGGATCGTATTCGTGGTAATACTTGGTCCTGTAACCCACCGAACTGTAAGGCGTGAGGCTGAAACCGAGTCCCAGCCGCTTCGCCACCGGCATCTGGAAAGCGATGTCGTGAAAGTTGAACGTGTTGTAGGCCGTCCGTTTCCCGACGCCTCCGACCGTCTGGGCGTTGTAGTAGTTCTGCCCCTCCAACCCGAAGTTGAAAAGGAAAGTCTTCTGCGGAGCCGCGCTGTAAGCCGCGGGGTTGAGCAGGTTGACCGTACTCACCGAACGCATGGCCACACCCGCACCGCCCATCGAGCGCATCTGCAGCGTACCGGGGGTATTCTGTTCGCCGATGCCGTACATCGTATAGGGCGAGAATGCGTTAATACTGCTTGTCTGGGCCGAAACGGCAAAAGGAAACATCGCTGCAGCCGCGACAACCAGCTTAATCAAGGTGTTCTTCACTTGCATTGTACTCTAAAATTCGATCCAATCCGCAAAAGACCAGATTACAATTTGCAAATATCGTGTTTTTAATTCTTTTCGCAAAGTATTTCGCGTCCCCGCCGGTAAAAATTACGCATAAATCGTCGATTTTTTTCTCCATCCGGGCCATATAGCCCTCAATTTCGAAGGTCAGCGAGTTCATCACCCCCAGGCGGATGGCCTCTTCGGTGGTGAGCCCCTGCAACTCCCCGCTTTCGGTCGGACCGCACAGCGGCAGGCAGGCCGTGTAGTCGTGGAGCGCCCGAAAACGGGTTTTCATCCCCGGCGAAATGCACCCGCCGCGGAACGTGTTGTCGGCCGTCACCAGGTCGATCGTGACGGCCGTGCCGAAATCGACGATCAGCACGTTGCGCCCCGGGTAAAGCACCGTGGCGCCCACGGCGGCGGCCAGCCGGTCGCGGCCCAGCGTCTCGGGCGTATGGTAGGCGTTGGCAACCGGCACGGGGGTCTGCGAGGTGAATTCCAGCAGGTAATCCGCATAGGGCCTGACCGTTTCGACCACGTCGTCCGCTTCGCCGCGCGTCGAAGCGACGACGGCCTTCGCGGCCCTGCGGCCCTCCAGCAACTCGCCGAGCATCGACGGATGCAGCCGCTCCACGCAGCGCTGGGCGACGATCCGTCCGCCGTCAAAAACGGCCAACTTGACAAGGGTGTTGCCTATGTCTACGATCAGATTCAAAGCTGCTGCAGCGTTTTGTATGCGTCTTCCACGTCTTTGACATTCCTAACGGTCATCGCCAACCGATTATTGTGCTGTTTGAGCACAAATCGGTCGGGCCGCTGCGTAATCCGCTGCAACAGGGTCATAAAGGCCTCGCTCTTGTAGAAAGGCGAGTTCTCCTCGCCCACGAAATGCACGATCATCAGCCCGTTCTTGACCTTCACGCGCTCCATGCCCAGACGAATGGCCTCCCAGCGCAGGCGCACGACGTTCAACAGCTCCTTCGCGGCGCGCGGCAGGGGACCGAAGCGGTCCGCAAGACGGCTCTCGAAGGCCTGCAAAGCCTCCTCGTCCTTCGTCGAGTCGAGTTCGCGGTAGAGTTTCAGGCGTTCGGCCTGCTGCGAAACGTAGGCGTCGGGCAGCGCGGCCTCGACCTCGATGTCGATGTGCGCGTCGTCGATGAAACGCATCTGCTCCACGACCTCCTGCTCCCCGTCGCTCAGGCCCGGGACATGAAGCCCCTCGGCACGCAGTTCGGCCACCGCCTCGTTCATAATCTTCTGGTAGGTCTCGAAACCGATGTCGGCGATGAACCCGCTCTGCTCGGCGCCCAGCAGGTTGCCCGCGCCGCGAATGTCGAGGTCCTGCATGGCGATGTTGAACCCCGAACCCAGGTCGGAAAACTCCTCGATGGCCCGCAGACGCCGCCGCGCGTCGGACGACAGCAGCTCGTCGGGCGGCGAAAGCAGGTAGCAGTAGCCCTTCTGGTTCGAACGCCCCACGCGGCCGCGCAGCTGGTGCAGGTCGCTCAAACCGAAGTTCTGGGCGTTGTCGACGATGATCGTATTGGCGTTGGGAATGTCGATGCCGTTCTCGACGATGGTCGTCGACACCAGCACGTCGAATTCCCCGTAGATGAAGTCCATGATGAGTTTCTCCAGCTGCTCGGCCGGCAACTTGCCGTGCCCGACGGCCACACGGGCCTTCGGGCAGAGGCGCGTGATCAGCCCCTGGAGGGCCGGCAGGTCCTCGACGCGGTTGTGGACGAAATAGACCTGGCCGCCGCGGGCGAGTTCCGCCTCGACGGCATCGCGGATGATCTCCTCCGAGAATACGTGCGACTCGGTGAGGATCGGCTGGCGGTTGGGCGGCGGGGTCGAAATGACGGACAAGTCCCGCGAACCCATCAGCGAGAATTGCAGCGTGCGCGGAATCGGCGTGGCGGTGAGCGTCAGCGTATCGACCGAAACGCTCATCTCGGTGAGCTTTTCCTTGGCGGCGACGCCGAATTTCTGCTCCTCGTCGATGATCAGCAGCCCCAGGTCGCGGAACACGATCTGCTTGCCCAGCATCTTGTGCGTGCCGATCAGGATGTCGATCTTCCCCGAGGCGAGGTCCTCGCGGATCTGGCTGACCTCCTTCGTGGATTTGGTGCGGTTGATGTACTCCACCCTCACCGGGAAATCGCGCAGACGCTCGGTGAACGAGCGGTAGTGCTGCAAGGCGAGGATCGTCGTCGGAACCAGCACGGCGACCTGCTTGCCGTCGACGGCGGCCTTGAACGCCGCGCGGATCGCCACCTCGGTCTTTCCGAAGCCCACGTCGCCGCACACCAGCCGGTCCATCGGCTGGTCCGACTCCATGTCCTTCTTGATGGCCGCCGTGGCCGACTGCTGGTCGGGGGTGTCCTCCCAGCGGAACGACGCCTCCAGCTCGTGCTGCAAATAGCTGTCGTGCGAGAAGGCGTAGCCCTTCGAGGCCTTGCGTTTGGCGTAGAGGGCGATCAGTTCGCGCGAAATGTCCTTGACGGCCTTCTTGGTGGCGTTCTTCAGCTTCTGCCAGGCGCCGTTGCCCAGTTTGTAGACCTTCGGCGGCTCGCCGTCGCCCGACTTGTAGCGCGAAATGCGGTGGAGCGAGTGCACGTTGACGAACAGCACGTCGCCGTCCTTGTAGACCAGCTTGATCGCCTCCTGCATGCGTCCGTCGCCCGCGGCGATCTTCACCAGCCCGTCGAAACGGCCCACGCCGTGGTCGATATGCACCACGTAGTCGCCCGGGCGCAGCTGGTTCAGCTCGGCGACGGTCATCTGCTCGTCGCGCCGGATCTCGCCGTTGATGCGGTAACGCTGGTAGCGGTCGAAAATCTGATGGTCGGTGTAGAGGCACAGTTTCAGGTCGTTGTCCACGAACCCCTCGTGCAGGGTCGTCGACAGCGACCGCACGACGGCCTGTCCGCGGCCGATCTGGTGGAAAATATTTTCGAGACGCTCGACCTGCGCCTTGTTCTCCGAAAGTATATAGGTATCGTAACCCCGCAGCGCACCCCGGATCATGTCGTCGGCCAGCATCTCGAAATTTTTATTGAATTTCGGCTGGGGCGACGTCGCGAACTTCACCGTTGCGGCCGCGGGCCGCTCGGGAAGATTGTCGCGCAGCAGGAAAATCCGGCTTCCGGAAAGATCGGCCACGAGCGAGTTGCGGCTCGTCAGCAGCGAGTCGATCTCATCGGGATGCTCCATGTCCGAGAGCGTCCTGCGGCGGATGTCGTTGACCCTCCGCAACACGAAATCGGCGTCGTAGAACCACCAGGAAGCCTCCGCGCCCGCAAACCGCGCGAAGGAGACCTTCGCCGCGGCGGGCGTCCCGGCGTTCAGGTCGGGGATGATCTCCACGCGCTCCAGCCTGTCCGACGACAGCTGGCTCGAAATGTTGAACCGCCGGATCGAGTCGACCTCGTCGCCGAAAAAATCCAGTCGGTAGGGTTTGCTCTCCGAATAGGAGAAGACGTCGACGATACCGCCGCGCACCGAGTACTGCCCGGGTTCGTAGACGAAATCCACGCGCGTAAACGAAGCATCGACGAGCGCCTGCTCCAGCACCTCGATCGAAATCCGGTCGCCGACCCTCACGGTGATCGTCTCCCGTTGCAGGGCTTCGGCGTCGGCGACCCGCTCGGCCAGCGCCTCGGGGCAGGTGCAGACCACCAGGTAGCCCTTCCCCGTGAAATTCCGCACGGCGTGCATCGTCGCCGTGCGCTGCACCACGCCCTGCGCATCCTCGGCGCCATAGGCCGCCGAACGCTTCCACGACGAGGGAAAGAAGTAAACCTGCCGTTCGTCCAGCAGGTTGTAGAAGTCGTTCAGAAGGTAGGCTGCGGCGTCACGGTCCTCGGCGACAAAGACATGCACGCCCCCGGATTCGGCCACGGCCGCCGCGGCATAAAACGAAAGAGCGCCGCCGACCAGCTCTTCGAGGTGGACGGTAGCACTCCTGTTTTTATATTCGCGGCACAGTCTGCCGAGGGCTTTCGACCCGGCGGCGAACTGCGCCAGCTGCTCGCGGGCGGTTGCCATGCCTTATTTGGTTATAAGGTCGTTATCCTTTTTGTCATGGTAGTGGATCTCGACGATCCCGATGCTCTGGTCCTCGGCGATCTCAAGGCGCACCTTGTACTTCCACTCCCAGCGGCGGCGCAGCGACCAGAGGCCTTTTCGGAGGAACGCCGCCACGTAAGGACTGACGACCAGCTTGATGAATTTGTGTCCGCGGTCCTGCGTGAGGAACGAAATCTGGTTCTCGATCTTCTTGTCCAGCAGCACCGTAGGTTCGATCTTGCCCGAACCATTGCACGTCGGGCAGACGTCCGAAACGCTCTCGACGGCCACGGGACGCACCCGCTGGCGGGTGATCTGCATCAGGCCGAATTTCGTGAGCGGCAGCACCGTGTGCTTGGCCTTGTCGGTGGCCATCAGCTTCACCATCTCGTCGAACAACGCCTGCTTGTTCTGCGCCTTGTGCAGGTCGATGAAGTCGATGATGACGATACCGCCCAAATCACGCAGCCGCAGCTGGCGGGCGATCTCCTTCGCCGCGGCGAGGTTCACGTCCATGGCGGTCTGCTCCTGGTTGTCCTCGGCCTTGGTGCGGTTGCCCGAATTGACGTCGATGACGTTCATGGCCTCCGTGCGCTCGATGATGAGGTAGGCGCCGCGTTTGAGCGACACGTACTTGGCGAAGAGCGACTTGATCTGCTTCGAGATGTCGAAGTTGTCGAAAATGGGCACGTTGCCCTTGTAGAGTTTGACGATCTTCTCCTTCTCGGGTTCGATCTGGCGGATGTAGCCGCGGATTTCGTTGTACATCGCCTCGTCGTCGACGGCGATCTGCGAGAAGGAGCCGTTCAGCGAGTCGCGGATGATCGTGTTGGCGCGGTTCATCTCGCTCATCAGCTGCGCCGGGGCCGACGCCGCGTTCTTCTTGATCGCCGCGCAGGTCTTGCGCCAGCGGTCGATCTGGGTCTGGATGTCGTGCTCGATGTCCTCGTCCTTGGCCTCCATGGCCGCCGTGCGGATGATGACGCCGAAATTCTTCGGCAGCACCGCCGCGGCAATGCGCTTGAGGCGCTTCTTCTCGTCCGCCGAGCGGATTTTCTGCGAAAGGAAAACCTTCGAGGTGAAGGGAACCAGCACCACGTTGCGGCCGGCCAGCGAAATGTCGGCCGTCAGGCGCGGACCTTTGGTCGAAATGGCCTCCTTGGCCACCTGGACCATGATCTGCTGCCCCACCTGGAGGTATTCGCCGATCTTCCCGGTCTTCTCGACGGGCGGTTCGAGTTTCATGCTCTCGACGCGGAACCCGCGTTTTCCGGGCTGCTGCGAGGCGACGAGTTTCTGCAACGAGGGGAACTGCGGCCCCAGGTCGAGGTAGTGGATAAAGGCGTCCTTTTCGTGTCCGATGTTGACGAATGCCGCGTTCAGTCCCGGCATGATCTTGCGCACCTTCCCGAGGTAGATGTCCCCCACGGCGAAGCCCGTCTGGCACTGCTCCTTGTTCAGTTCGACGAGCACCTTGTCCTCGCACATGGCGATTGATATCTCGGTCGGGGTTACGTTTACGATTAGTTCTCTGTTCATCTATCGTGTGTCGCGCTCCGGGAAACCGGGCGCGGTATGGCTGAAATTAGTACTGAAGCCGCGTTTTGCTGTGAAGTGGCGGCGAACTCCAAAGGGAAAAATGGATGCCGGAAACGTCCGGCGGAACGCGGGGCCCGGCGTCCGGAAAACCCGCGAAAAAGGCGGAAAAACCGCCCGAAAAATCGGAAACCCGAAAATAGGTAAAGCTAAAAGAACCCTTTGGCCCCTTTAGCTTTATCTATCGTTAGCACAAAGGTGCTACCCTACTTTTTCTTGTGACGGTTCTTACGAAGACGTTTTTTCCGCTTGTGGGTAGCCATCTTGTGACGCTTATGCTTCTTTCCGTTTGGCATAGTCCTTAAATTTAAGAGGTTCTTATTATCCGTTATTTCACCTTCGCTGCGAAGCTCTTTGCGGGCTTGAAAGCGGGGATGTTGTGTTCGGGAATGGTGATCGTCGTGTTCTTCGAGATGTTGCGGGCAACCTTCTTGGCGCGCTTCTTCACGATGAAGCTGCCGAAACCACGGAGATACACGTTATTTTTTTGGGTGAGCGACGTCTTGATGCTCTCCATGAAAGCCTCGACGATAGCCTGCACCTGCACCTTCTCAACGCCGGTGCTTTTAGCGATTTCGCTTACGATATCTGCCTTTGTCATGTTTATATAGTATTTAAAATTAAGTTCATCCAAAATGATTCGGAGTGCAAATATACGCTTTATTTACATATCCGCCAATAATCGGCAATTTTTTTTCACTTTTTTCCCGCGGCAGTGTAGTCTGCACGTTCACAACACGATAACAAATATCGGGCAAAACCCGGGCCAAAATTAAAATATTCTATATCAGTTATTTATTCCGCACTGCGCCTCTCTCGCCCCGACAATCGGCAAAAAGCTGCGAAACAAGACGTTACGAATCACTTCGCGCCCAGCCACGTCAGACGGTGCCAGAGACTTTCCAGCGGTCCCTGCCGGTGGCCGCGCAGCCACCAACGGCAAAAAGCCGCCTGCAAAACGAAGACCGCAACGCCGATCACCAGGCTCAGCGCATATCCGCACCGGGAGGCGAGACCGAGTCCGAACGGGAAAAAGATCAGGGCGCCGACGACGGACTGCGCGATATAATTGGTAAGGCTCATCCGCCCGTAGAAGCGCAGGCCGTCGGTCACCCGGCGGAAACGGGCCGTGCGGTAGAGCAGCACGAACGAAGCCGCAAGCACCGCCGTGAAGGCAAGTTTCTGCCACATGTCGAGCACGGTCGCAGCCATGCGGGCCGCCGTCGCTTCGCCGAAAAGCCCGTGCAGGGCCTGGAGCGGCACGAAGGCAACGGCCCCGACGATCAGCGTCCGCACCCAGAAGCGCGCATTGTCCGCCGAATCCGAGAAAAGCCCCCGACGGCCGAGCAGCAGACCCAGCAGGAAAAGGCCCGCCGTCTGGCTGTACCGTCCGGCATTGACGGCCCACAGCAGACTCGCCTTCTGCCCGAGCGTGACGTTCCCGGCGACGAACTGCCAGAAATCCCCGGCTTTCGTATAGGCCGCAACCTCGCCGTACATGGCTCCGACGCCCAGATCGGGCGGAGCGAAACCCGGGTCGGCCAGCGCACGGAAGCAATGGTACCATTCGACGGGCTGCACGAGAAACAGCAGGGCCAGCGCCAGCACGGTCCGGTCGTTCAGACGCCGGACGGCGAACAGCACCACACCCACGAGGCTGAACAGCAGCAGCACATCCCCCGCGGGAAAAAAGGCGGCGTTGAGCGTGGCGAACCCCGCCAGCAACAGCAGCCGCCAGAGAAAGCGGCCTCCGAAGTCTTCGCCGCGGCTCTGCCGGGAGGCGTATTGCAGATGGAAGGTGAAGCCGAAAAGCAGCGCGAAGATCGCATAGGCCTTGCCTGCGAAAAGCGCGAACACGACCGCAAAGACACCTTCGTCGAGGGCCGCGAGCCACGCAGGCGACGAAGCCGGATAAACCGGAAAGATAAAATGTTCGAGACTGTGTACGAGCAGGATCGCCATCACGGCAAAGCCGCGCAAAGCATCCACCGCGTCGATACGGGATTTTTCTGTTTTAAGCACAATGACCGTTATTTTGTTTTTTTTCGGAGTAAAGGTAGCATTTAATCGGCAGCCGGGCCAATAAACCGCGGGGTTTTTGCGTTTGATGATAAAAACATTAATTTTGCAAATTCTAAATCCGATAACGGTATGGTCAAAATACTCTGGGTCGACGACGAAGTCGAACTGCTGAAGCCCCACGTGCTGTTCCTCCAGCAGAAGGGCTATGAAGTGGACACCTGCAACAACGGATACGACGCGATCGACATGGCTTCCGAAGGAGCCTACGACCTGATCATCCTCGACGAAATGATGCCCGGCATGACGGGACTCGAAACCCTTCCCAAGATCAAGGAGGTGCGCCCCACGACGCCCGTGATCATGGTCACCAAGAGCGAGGAGGAGAACATCATGGACAAAGCCGTGGGGTCGAAGATCGCCGACTACCTCATCAAGCCCGTCAACCCCAACCAGGTGCTGCTCTCGATCAAGAAGAACGTGCACCAGCAACAGCTGGTGACCGAGCAGACCACCGCCGACTACCGTTCGGAGTTCGGCCGCATCTCGTCCTCGCTCCAGATGGCCGACACGTTCCAGGACTGGTGCGCGCTCTACCGCAAACTCACCGCATGGGAGGTCGAACTGGCGGAATCCACCGACCAGAGCATCAAGGAGGTGCTGACCTACCAGAAAAGCGAGGCCAATCAGGAGTTCTGCAAGTTCGTGCGCCGCAACTACTACAACTGGATCAACAAGCGCTCGGACGACACCCCCGTGATGTCGCACACGCTCATGCGCACCAACATCTTCCCCGTCGTCGACGAGAACCCCAAGACCACGCTGCTGCTGATCGACAACTTCCGCTACGACCAGTGGCGGTCGATTTCGTCGCTGCTGCGGGGCTGGTACGACGTGGCGCAGGACGACTTTTACTGCGCCATCCTCCCCACCGCCACGCAGTACGCCCGCAACGCCGTCTTCGCGGGGCTGATGCCGCTGGCCATCGACCGCCTGATGCCCAACAAGTGGCTCAACGACAACGAGGAGGGCGGCAAGAACCAGTACGAGGAGGAGTTTCTGAAGCGGCTGATGAGCCAGAACGGCAAGAACTGGAAGTTCTCGTTCGACAAGCTGGTGCGCCCGGAGCAGGGGCGCAAGCTGGTGGACAACATCCAGAAGGTCTACGACGCCGATTTCTCGGTCATCGTCTACAACTTCCTCGACATCCTTTCGCACGCACGTACCGAGACCGACATCATCCGCGAACTCACGGAGGACGACGCGGCGTTCCGCTCGCTGACGCGCTCGTGGTTCGAGCACTCGGACCTTTACACCATCCTCAAGCTCCTCTCCGAGCGGGGACACACCGTCGTCATCACCTCGGACCACGGCACGATCCGCGTGGACAACCCGGTGAAGGTGACCGGCGACCGCGAGACCTCGGCCAACCTGCGCTACAAGACGGGCCGCAACCTCGCGTACAACTCCCGCGAAGTCTACGAAATCCTGAAACCCGAGGACGTGCAGCTGCCGTCGAGCAACCTCACGTCGAGCTACATCTTCGCCTACAACACCGATTTCCTCGTCTACAACAACGACGCGAACCGCCACATCCGTTACTACCGCAACACGTTCCAGCACGGCGGAATTTCGATGGAGGAGATGATCGTACCGTATATCGTTCTAAAGCCAAAACAATAGATGAAAACCATTCACATCACCTCGCAGGACGAGCTTCCGCAGGTCGCCGGGGCGATCATCGGCTCGCTGGGCCGCCGCACGGTGGTCGCCTTCCGCGGCGAGATGGGCGCGGGCAAAACTACGCTCATCCGTGAAATCGCCGCAGAACTCGGGGCCGCCGACACCGTGACCAGCCCCACGTTCGCCATCGTCAACCAATACAAGGGCGAGGGCAACCGACGCATCCACCACTTCGATTTCTACCGCATCAACGACCTGCGGGAAGCCTTCGACTTCGGTTACGAGGAGTATTTCTACTCGGGAGACCTGTGTCTGGTGGAGTGGCCCGAGAAGATCGAACAGCTGCTGCCCGACAACACGATGACGGTGCGCATCACCGTAGACAGCGACACGGCACGCACCTTCGAGATCGACTGACCGCCGGCTTGAAAAGCCGGATTCAGAACCGGCCGGATTCAAAGACCGCCAACCCCGGATCACGCCGTCGGGAGCTGTCCGTGCGCAGCCCCCATATCGCCGGCCCGTTTTTCCAAGGCCCCGCCCCCGTTTCCGCAAGGCCCTGCCGCTTCGCAACCGCATCCCGGGACGAACCCCGCAAAGGTTCGTCCCGTTCGTTTGCCGCCACCGGAAAAATCCCTATCTTTGCAGCGGACATAATCGCCGCCCATGAAAAAACTCTTCAAAATCGCAGGTATCGCTCTGCTTTCGCTCATCGGCCTGCTGCTGGCAATCTTTCTGCTGGCCCGTTTCGTCTTCCGCGAACAGGCCATTGACTATCTGACCGGTCTCGAAAAACAGCAGCGCGTGGAGCTGCTCCGCGCCGCAGGCCCTTACGCCGCCGACACCGTGCAGTATCGCTTCACCTATAAACAGGACACCGTCCGCGCCCGTGAAATCCGCGAATACTTCCGGCTCGACACCCTCGTGAATCCCGCCGCGACGACCTGGGACAACGCCCGCGCGCTGGCGCAGTTCGTCGCCCGGAACATTCCCCACGCCAATCAGAAAGTCCACCCCGAAACGCGCAACGCAATCGGACTGTGGGAGTATACCCGTACCGTAGAACCGGCTTTCAACTGCCGCCTGCACTCGATTCTGCTCCACGAGCTGCTGCTCTCGCAAGGGATCGTCAACCGCTTCGTGACGTGCCTTCCGGCCGACTCGCTCGATCGGGACTGCCACGTGATCAACCTCGTTTGGCTGCCCGAATGCGAGAAATGGGCGATGATAGACTCGGACATGCAATCCTACGTCGCCTCGCCCGAAGGCGAAGCGCTCTCACTCGAAGAGATGCGGCAGCGCACCGTCGCCGGAGAGCCGATGACCGTACACCGGCTTCTCGGGACACGCGACCCGGAGAATTACCTCTCCTACTGGGCCAAGAACCTCTACTGGTTCATTTGTTGGGAGCAGACCGGATACGACAAGGAGGTCGGATACGAAGGCCGCGCCATCGCCCTGCTGCCCCCGGGGTTCGAGGGATTCTCGCTGGATGAATCCACCGTCCGGACCTCCGACGCCGACCGTTTCTGGGCCGCCCCGCAGCCGGCGGAATGATCCGGGCCCGCAAAACTTTCAACTTATAATTTTCAACGCGCAATATGCAGGAATACATTTCGAAACAACACCGGATTTTACGTCCCGCCGAACAGATTTACGCCGTCATCAGCCGCTTCGACAACCTCACCCCGGCCGTCGCCGACCGCGTCGAGGAGTGGCAGGCCACCGAGGAGACCTGTTCGTTCAAGGCCAAAGGCTTCACCGTCCGTCTCCGCATGGAGGAGCGCATCGAACCGCGCCACGTCAAGATCGTGGGCGACGACGGGGGAATCCCGATGGATTTCGCCTTCTGGATTCAGCTCCACAAAGTCTCCGACACCGACACCCGCATGCGGCTGGTGCTGCACATCGAGCTGAACATGATGATGAAAATGATGATCGGCGGCAAGCTCCAGGGCGCCATCGACCAGATCGCCGAAGGCATCGCCCGCGCGATGCAGGCGCAGGCGTAGGACGCCTGCTTCAGGGGCGACCCCAGGCCGACAGGCCTCCGATCCCGACCATTGCACTCGCAGCGCAAGACGCCTGTTAAAAAAGCAATCGCAGGATGACACGGCCTCCGACCCCGACCGCCGCTTCCGCAGCGTAAAAATTTTCAGAAGACAACCGCAGACATGAGACCGACCGACTACATCGCTTCGCTGTTCAAGCCTTCCGGAGGTCCCGGAGGGGAGTCTGCGGCATATGACTTCGATCCGATCGGCAGTTATTTCTACAACTGCCCGGCCGAAGAGGGAGTCTTTCAGACCGTCGACGCCGAGACGACGGCCGACCTCGACCTGAACGCCGTGTTCGAAAAGATCGACCGCACGACCTCACGTGTCGGCCAGCAATACCTATACGCCCGGCTGCGGACGCTGCGGGGCGAAGAGGACGCCGCGGATTTCGACCGCCGGGTCGATGCTTTCGAAAACGATGACGAGCTGACGCAACGGTGCGCCGGACACCTTGCACGCCTCGCGGGCGACGACGCCTACGACCTCTGCCGGCTGATCTTCGACACCCCGGTCCGGGTCCGCCGCATCGGACTGATCTACGCGCTGACCGCTGCGGCCGCGGCCTCGCTGCTACTCGCGCCGTTTTATCCGGCGCTGTTACTGCTCTTCGTGGCGATCTACGCGGTCAACATGTATATTCATTACAGCAACAAAATCAACATCTCCCTCTACACATCGGCCGTAAAGCAGCTTTCCACGGCCCTGAAAACCGCGCGGTACCTTGCGGCAGAGGGAGTTCCCGGCTCGGACGAAGCCGCACGGCCGATCCGCCGGGTCGCCGAGGTCGAGCACCGCAGCCGCATCGTCGGCACGCAGGGCGACGGAGGCAACGAACTGGCGGCCGTCGGCTGGCTGGCATTCGAACTGGTGAAGATCGCGTTCAACATCGAGGTGATTCTTTTCCACCGCTTCACCGGCAGCATCGCGACTCACCGCGACGCCATCCACGACGTGTTCCGCTTCATCGGCCGGACCGACGCGGCCATCTCGGTCATGCGCCTGCGACGCGACGCGAAGACCTGCCGCCCGACGTTCACCGACGGCAAATACCTCGAAGCCGTGCAGGTCGTGCATCCTTTGATCGAGGGCTGCACAGCGAACACCCTGACGCTCGACGGCACGGGGCTGCTGCTCACCGGGTCGAACATGTCGGGCAAAACACCTTCATCCGGACGGTGATGCTCAACGCCCTGTTGGGCGAGACCCTCTGCACCTGTTTTGCGGAGCGGTTCACGGCGCCCTACATGCGGCTCCACTCGTCGATCCGCATTTCGGACGACATCACCGAAGGGACGAGCTACTATTTGCAGGAGGTGCTCACCGTCAAGCGGCTGCTCGAAGACGCGGACCGGCCCGCGGCGTGCCTCTTCGTGCTCGACGAACTGTTCAAGGGCACGAACACCACCGAACGTATCGCTGCCGGGAAAGCCGTGCTGGCGCGCCTCAACCGCGGACCGCACATCGTGCTGGCCGCCACGCACGACATCGAACTGGCCGAACTGCTGCGCGGCGACGGCTACGAACTGCACCACTTCCGTGAAGAGGTGGCCGACGGGCGGCTGGTATTCGACTACTGCCTGCACACCGGTCCCCTCACCACGCGCAACGCCATCCGCATTCTGGAGCTGTACGACTACCCGTCCGAACTGATCGCCGAGGCGTACGACACGCAGCAGAAACTGCTCGGCAAAGGTTAAATCGCGCCCGTTTTATAACCGGGCGCGATCCGTTCAGAAACCGGAAAGGGCGCAGAACCGGACCGGAAGCCCGGCGGCCATCTTCCGCCCATACGCCCCGGTTCCTAACCGGGCTATATCCGCGGCTTCTGCAACATGCGGATCACCAGCGAGGCGGCATAGATCAGCAGGGCGTAAATCAGCGATATGAATGATACCTTCAAGCCGCCGGCAACCAGCGTCAAAGGAACGTCGCCTACCTGCTGCACGACCTCTGCGGCATTGAACATCCCTTTCAACTGCCAGATCAGGTCGGTCACCAACACCAGCAGGCCGATCTCCCTGACCCATGCCGGGGCTTTCCACGCGGCAAACAACAGACAAATCAATTCCACGGTCAGGATCGACATGATCCATGTCCCGCCTTGAAGAAACAAATCGAACATAACGCAAAAGTTTTAAGTCATCGCGGGACCATTCCCGTATGGCAAAGATAGGCTGCCGCAGGCCGAAACCACAAAAAAACCGCCCGTCGAATCCCGCTCTTACGCCGTCGAATCCCGCCGATCGGCCCCGGGAGCGTTTTTGCGGGGCCGGGCGGGAAGACCGGAGACTGATTTTACCTATATTTGTAAAAACGGAAATTCCGCATGAAACAGTTTCTGCCCGTCGTCTGGTGGCTCACGGCCACGCTCGTCATCGCCTTTGTCCTCGTGGGGTTGGGGTATCTCTTCGCCGACGCCCTCCTGCTCGGAGTGCTGTTCCTGCCGGGTATGCTCACGGCGCGTTACTTCGTGCCGCAGCTGTCGTTCGAAAACCGGCGGCAGGGAATCCTCGACACCGTCTACCTTGCGCTGGCGATCCTCGGCATCGAATACCTCTCGCTGATGCTGGGCCATGCGGTGGTGCTCGGCGCCGGCGAAGGCGGAATGCCGGGGCTGCTGCTCAACCCGCCCTTCATCCTGCTGGTCCTGACGGCCCTCATCGCTCCGGAAATAGCTCTCGAAAAACACCTCGAACGCCGCTGTCCCTACGCCCGTTCGATCAGTTTCGTCTCCGACCGCCGCAAAATCACGCTCGACCCCGCGGAAATCAGCTACGTCGAATCGAACGACAGCGAAGTGTGGATTCACACCGCCGGGGGAGTCGCCTATCGCACCAAAACCCGCATTTCGCAATGGGAGACACAGTTGGACAGCCGTTTCCTGCGCATCCACCGTTCGTTCATCGTCAACACGGCGCGCATCGACCGCTGCTGCCCGGCACACGTGGAGATCGGCGGAATGACGATCGAGATTTCGCGCAAATACCGGGAGGCCGCGCGCCGACGGCTCACAGAGCAGGCCGCAAACGCCTAATTTCGGCCCATAGCCGCCGCCACGCAGCGGATCGTCGGGAAAGCGTCGCGCAGATTGTCTGCCACCTCGCGGGGCGCACACCACACCGCGGAGTCGATCCCCTCCTCGGTCTGGGGCGTCAGACCGGCGCACCCGGACGCATGCAGTTCGTACCAGTGGGTCCGTTTCAGTTCCCAGCGCGCAGTTTTCGGAAAATAGTAGGCGTGCAGCGTCTCGCACAGCGGCCGCACGACCCGAGCCGCCACGCCCGTCTCCTCTTCGACCTCACGCGCAGCGCACTCCTCGATGCGCTCCCCGCACTCCAAATGCCCTTTGGGCAGGTCCCAGCGGCCGTTGCGGTGGATCATCAGCCACTCGCCGCAGTCGTTCACCACCACGCCGCCCGCCGCCTCGACCGGCGTGAACTCCGCCGCAAAGGCCGCGAAAGCCCTGTCGGGATCGTCCGAAACGACGGCCACGGAGTTGTGCGATTCGAGAAAATTCAGTATCTTGGCCCGTGATATGCCGCCGCAGGCTTCGGCCGCAACGGCATACCACGCCCCGCCGGGAGCTTCGGCCGTGAACGCCACGGCCCTGTCGGCGAAATAAACGGTACGGTTCATCTTTTCATCGGAAATTTGTGAACAAATATACGTAAGAAACCTCAAAAAATGAAAAAAATTCTCCTGATGACGGCTATTGCAGCTATGGGCCTCGGCGGATGCGACAAGCGTCCCGAGCCTCTGAAGATCGACAATGCGCTGACGGCCGAAGAGATCGCCGCCGGACGCCTCACCCCCGAGGTGATGTGGAAGATGAGCCGCGCGGGCGGCTCGTCGCTCTCGCCCGACGGACGGACGCTCCTCTACCAGCAGACCGACTACAACATGGCCGAGAACCGCGGCGTGACGACGATCCGGGTCGAGGACATGGACTCGAAGGCCGTGACATGCCTGACGGACTTCACGTCGAACAGCCTCTCGCCGAAGTGGAGCGCCGACGGACGGCACATCTATTTCCTCTCGGACCGCGGCGGTTCGATGCAGGTGTGGCGGATGAACGCCTCGGGCGGCGACGCGACGCAGATCACGGGCAGCGGCGACGGCGAGGGCGTTCCCGACGTGGAGGGCTTCGGCGTAAGCCCCGACGGAAAGCACATCTGGTGGGTGCAGACCGTGCGGACGGCCGACCGCCGTTCGTCCGACATCTACAAGGACATGGACAAGTCGAAAGCCCGCATCTACGACGACCTGATGGCCCGCCACTGGGACTACTGGGACGAGGGCGAATACCGCCACATCTTCGTCGGCGAGCTGAGCAAGGGAGTCGTGACGGGCGGCAGGGACATCATGCCCGACGCGCAGTGGGACGCCCCGCTGGCGCCCTATTTCGACATGGCCGAGATCGCCTGGAACAACGCCGGGACGATGCTGGCCTACACCTGCAAACCGCTGACGGGCACCGCCTACGCCGTGTCGACCGATTCGGACATCTTCGTCTACGACCTCGAAAGCGGCGCGACGCAAAACATCTGCAAGCCCACCAACTTCAATACCGGCAAACCCGTCAACGATCAGGCGGCCATGGTCGGCTACGACAAATATCCCGTCTGGTCGCCCGATGATTCGAAGATCGCCTTCCTCTCGCAGCGCCGCGCAGGCAACGAGTCGGACAAGGCCCGCCTGTTCGTCTACGACTGCCACACCGCCGAAATGCAGGACCTCACCGCCGACTTCGACTACAACGCCCAGAACGTCGTCTGGAGCGGCAACGACCTGATCTATTTCATCGCCCCGATCGAGGCGACGCACCAGATCTGCCGCGTCGCGCCGTCGGTCGGCGAGGTGGAGGTCATCACCCGCGGCGACCACGACATCAACGCCTTCACGATGGCCGGGGAGCGGATCGCCGCCGAGATGTGCACGATCTCGATGGCCACGGAGTTCTTCGAGATAAATCCGGAGGACGGCTCTTTGGCGCAAATCTCGGCCATCAACAAATCGGTCTACGACAATATCAGGATGGGCGAGGTGCAGAAACGCTGGGTCAAGACCACCGACGGCAAGCAGATGCTGACGTGGGTGATCCTGCCGCCCGATTTCGACCCGTCGCAAAAATATCCGGTGCTGCTCTACTGCCAGGGCGGCCCGCAGAGCGTCGTATCGCAGTTCTGGAGCTACCGCTGGAATTTTCAGCTGATGGCAGCGCAGGGATATATCGTCGTCGCGCCGAACCGCCGCGGCCTGCCCTCGTTCGGACAGGAGTGGCTCGACCAGATTTCGGGCGACTACTCGGGCCAGAACATCCGCGACTACCTCTCGGCCATCGACGACGTGGCCCGCGAACCGTGGGCCGACCGGGAGCGCATGGGCTGCGTCGGGGCGTCGTACGGCGGCTATTCGGTCTATTTCCTCGCCGGATGCCACGAGAAGCGTTTCAAAGCCTTCATCTCCCACTGCGGCATCTTCGATTTCGACTCGATGTACGGCGAAACCGAGGAGCTGTTCTTCGTCAACAACGACTACGGAGGCCCCTACTGGGACACGGCGAATGCCACGGCGCAGCGTTCCTACGCCAACTCGCCGCACAAGTTCGTCTCGAAATGGGACACGCCGATCCTGATCATCACCGGCGAGAAGGATTTCCGCATTCCCTACACCCAGTCGCTCGAAGCCTTCACGGCGGCCCGCACGCTGGGCATTCCGGCGCGGCTCGTGGCGTTCGAAAACGAGGCGCATCAGGTCTTCAAGCCCCAGAACTCGCTGGTCTGGAACCGCGAATTCTTCGGCTGGCTCGACAAATACGTAAAATAGCCGACCCGACAGTGAACGAGGGCCGCCCGGACCGGAACCGCGCTCCGGTGAAAGCAAAACCTCCCTGCCGGCGGGCAGGGAGGTTTTTTGCGCTCCGCACCGCCGGAAAGGAGCATCCGTGAGGACAAAAAGGAGGCTGTTCGTGATGAAAAATCCGGCGTTCGTTGAATTTATTTCCGCGAACGGGAACCTGTACCTATTTTTGTACAAATTACAGATAAAAGAATCTATTCTATGCGAATTAATTTCCGGATTATTTTGCTCGCGCTGCCTCTGGTCTTCGGGGCATGCTCCGATTCTTCGGATGCGGACACCCGGCCCGCGACCGAAACAATCAGCGTATCGGTAGACTCCGGTCCGAAGATCGACATCGAATCCGAAGACAGGTCCCGCACCCAGCTCGGCGAAGACGGCGTATCGGTCAAATGGGCTTCCGACGACCAGATCGCACTCTGGGCCGTCAACTCCCGATCCGAAACCGTCTTCAGCAAACAGGCTTTCAAACTCTACCACTACAACACCGACTACAACACGGCCAAGTTCAGGGGAGACATCCCGCAAATGCCCGCGGACACCTACACCTATTATGCCGTGTCGCCCGTTCCGTCTGAAAGCGACGGCACGCAGGCCACCTACCTGATCCCTGACGTGCAGGACGGCAGTTTCAACGGCGACTGGGACGTGATGGTGGCCGATCCGGTCAAGGCCCCGGCTCTGGAGAAGAACGACACCGGCGAGACGGTGCAGTTCCAGTTCCGCCACAAAGTTCACGTGCTGAAAATACGCATTCCGAAAAACGACCTGGGCGAAAAGGTCTCGGAGATCACGCTGGCATTTCCGCAGCCCGTCACGGGACGCATGACGGTCGATGCCGCCGATCCCGATGCCGCGCCGACGCTCACCGGCGGCAACAACACGCTGACGCTGCGTTTCGACACTCCGAAGGATGCGGGCGACGTGGTCTTCGCCGTCATCGCACCGGTGGAACTCACCGCCGAGCAGCCGGTGACCATCACCGCGATCTGCGAAGCCGGGGAATCCGAGCCGCGCGACATCCCCGGCAAACACTTCTCCGAAGGCCACACCACCCCGATCGCCTACCACATTCCCGCCATCGGCCGCTATTACACGCGTCTGAACTTCTCGCTGCCTGCGGACAAGGGCATGGCGACGCTGGGCGAGGCGGTCGGAAAGATCACCCTCACCGCCCCCGAAGGCTCGCTGTTCGACAACGGCACGAACATCCGCCAGTTCACGCCCGACGCCGAGGGCAAATACACGATGGTGCTCAAACCCTCGTGGACCGACAACCTCTCGGGAAAGACCGTCACGGTGCAGTACGAATCGGAAAGCGCCGTCGTATCGAACACGCTGACGATGCCGCAGATCACCGAATCCGGCAACAACGACATCACGTTCAGCGTTCCATACCTGTTGGCGGAGGATTTCAGCAAGGTATCAGGATTCAGCAACCACGACAACGCTGCGACCGGAGGTACTGTCATCGATACATATACCGATGCTATTTGGCTCGACCAATATAACCTTACGGGATGGAGTGGAACTCGTTGCGGAGCAGAAACAGGAAATGCGTTCCGAATCTGCGTAAGAACTGAAAATGCCTGGGTTGCCAACCCCAGATACCACGGGCGTCTCGATACCTGTCCCCTTGGAATCAAAGAAGGAAAATCCGCCAAAGTTAAGGTGTCATTCGACTATTCGATCAGTATCACCTGGACCAAGCATACTCCGCAACTGGCCTACGGATACCATACGATCGATGGTCTGATCAATAGCACAAGCAATTCGTCCACGGCTCTCAAGAACCCAGTCAAAGACAAAGTCACCGGATCCGGAGGCTCCTATTCGAACATTTCAAACAACGCGTCCTACACAATCGACCAATGCACCAATGCGCACCGACTGGCGTGGGACATATACTCAACCGGCACCGGTTTTAGCACCATTGGAAACTCCAACGGTTATTGCTACCTCGACAACATCAAAGTATCCATCGTCAACGAATAACCGCCATGAGAAAACTGCTTTACCTGCTTGCATCGGCGGCTGTCATGGCCGGAGGATGCTCCGAAAAGAAAGAGGCCCCGGCCGGAGAGGGATTCGGAACCATCCGCATCGCCTGCGAGGCCGACGCCACGATTGATGCCGCTGCGGCGATGGCCGCGGTTCAGGGCGCTACCCGCGCTGCGGCAAAACCCGACGGCAAAGATTTCACGCTCCGCATCCGGGGTGAGAATTTCGACAAAAGCTGGGCGACGGTCGCGGCGTATAACGCCGAGGAGACCGCCTACTCCTTCCCCGAAGGCCGCTACACGATCACGGTCACCTACGGCGATCCCGAAGCCGAAGGCGCGGACAAACCCTACTACGCAGGCGCGACCGAAGTGGAGGTCGCGGCGCGCCGCACCAGCACCGCGCAGATCACGGCGACGATCGGCAATTCGCAGACCCTGGTACGCGCCACCGAGTCGTTCAAAAAATACTACAACAACGCGGAGTTCACCGTGACGACCGGAGCGGGCGGCATCTTCACGTTCCGTCCCTGCGACGAGGCCGAAGCGGAAGCCGTCTGGGTGCAGGCCGGAAAGCCGCTCACCTTGAAGGGTACGGCCCGGGGCCAGAGCCAGGACGGCACGTCGGAGGGGCCGCTCTACACCTTCACCCCCGAGCCGCTCGAAGCGGCACGCCCAGCCACGCGCCACATCTTCACGCTCGACGCCAAGAAGGCCGGCAGCGCGACGCTGACCGTCACCCTCGGCGAAGGATACACCGAGACCGTGGAACTCGACGTGGAACTCAACGACGAGGCCACCGAATAACGCAAATAAAAACACCGAGATATGAAAACCTTTACCAAGATTCTGACGGCTGCGGCAGCGACGGCGCTGCTCGCGACCGGCTGTGTGAACGAAGACCCCGCCTATAAGAACAACGAGCCGGGCACTCCGCCCGATCCCAATGCCAAAGGCTACCTGACGCTGGCGGACATGAGCATGCGCGTCGTGGTCGACACCGATACCGAAACCCGCCCCGACGACACGTCAGACGAGACGGCGAAGCCCCAGACGCGCACCGACGAGGCGCAGCCCGACGTCGACACATTCATCATCGAAATTCGCGACGCAACGGGCAAGCTGGCGCTCCAGGAGACTTACGGCGATCTGAAGGCCTCGATCGGCGAGGCAGGCAGGCTGGAGCTTCCGGTGGGCGGCTACACGATGGAGGTCCGTTCGGAAGAGGCCGCCACGACGCCGGCAGCCGAATGGGAACACCCCGTCTATTTCGGTTCGCAGGAGTTCGTCATCGAGAAGAACCAAACCACGCCCATCGACGAGGTCGTCTGCACGCTGAACAACATCAAGGTGACGCTGATGTGTTCGAAAGACCTCGCCGACCAGCTCACCGCCGACACCAAGTCGACCGTCACGCTGGGCGAAACGACGATGACCTTCCTGAAGGATGAAACCCGCGCGGCCTACTTCATGCCGCAGGGCGAGACCAACACGCTCAAATTGCACCTCGAAGGGGCTTTCGCCGATACGCCCGACGCACCCGTCCGAATCAACAAGAGCATCTCGGGCGTCAAGGCCGGACAATGGCGCAAGCTCTCGATCGTGATCACCTACTCGGACAAGGGAGACATCAAACTGGACATCGACGTCAACGACTTCATGGAGGACGACGAAATCCCGGTCAACGATCCCGACAACCCCGGCGAACCCGGACTTCCCGTCGCCCCGACCCTCGAATGTCCGGGCTACGACCTCACGAAACCCTTCCAGCTTCTGGCCTCGATGTTCGACGCCCAGGGCAACTACACCCGGCCGTTCGCATTCAATCTCGCCTCGTCCAACGGCATCGGGTCGTTCGCGGTGAAAATCACGTCGGACAACTCCCGGCTGACCGGCATGGTGTCCGGAATCGGCGGTCCGGAATTCGACCTCTGCACAATCGGGGCGTCGGACCCCGCCTACACGGTTCTCGCAGGCCTCGGCTTCCCGCTGGGCGACGATCTCAAGGGGGCGACTTCGAAGAGTTTCGACATCGCAGGAGCCATGAAACTGCTCTATCCCGCATACGAGGGCACGCACGCATTCGCCTTCGAGATAACCGACGCCAAAGGGCTTTCGGCCCGGGCGTCGCTGACGCTCACGGTCGATCCGGCCAACGAAGGCCCTTCGATTGTCGGCGTAGATTTCAATATCGACGAAACGCAAACGCCGTCCGCAGACCGCGACACGGAGATCGACATCACGGCGCAAACAGGCATCAAATCGCTCGACGTGACCATCGACTGCGACAACCTCGACGCCAGGGAACTCGGCACGATGGGCATCCCGGCCCGGTTCGATCTCTGCAATATCGAAGGCTTCGAAGATACGAACGGAACCATGCATCCGGCCGAAGATGTCCGGGAGGCGATTTCAGCCCTCGGATTCCCCATCGAGGACGCAGTCAAGGACAAACCGTCCATTCGGCTCAAGATCGACAAGATGTTCACCGGATTGCTGACAGGCTTCCCCGGCAACAACAATTTCATACTCACGGTGACGGAGAACAACGGTCTCAGCACGACCAAGACCCTGAAGTATTACGTACCGGCGAATTAAGGCTGACGAATTATGAAAAAATACATTACCGCCGCCCTGCTGTTCTGCGCCGCGCTGACGGCCGCCTGCTCGAAAGAGACGGCCGGGAGCGCCGACACGGGCGACACGGGTGCGCTCGAAATGCGGGTTTCGGCCACGCGGGCCGAAGCCGACGGGGAATACGACCCCTTGCAACGCCTTGCCGTACGCATCTACCGCGCGAGCGGCGAGCTGCTGCGCCAATACACCGCAGAGACGCTCCCCTCACGGCTGGAGCTGCTCGCGGGCGAATACCGCGTGGAGGTCGATGCGGGAGAAGCCGTCCCCGCGTCGTTCACCAAACGTTTCTACAAAGGCGAGAAGACCTTTACGGTGGCAGCCGGACAGACGACCGTAGCCGAAGTGGAGTGCAAACGGCAGAACGTCGTCGCCGAAGTGAAATTCGACGCCACGGTTTCCGCCGCTTTCGGCGAGAATTTCCATGCGTGGGTAGTCGCCGCCGACGCGTTCGACGAAGGGCAGGTTCAGCAGGGCGGCGTCCCGGCGCTGAACTACACGGCCGACGGCACGGGCTACTTCACCATGCCCGAGGGTGTGACCACGCTCACGACCCGCTTCGAGGGCACGCACCCCGACCGCGGCGTCATCGTCAGGGAGGCCAGATTCGAAGGCGTGCAGACCGGCGGCAAATACAGCGTCTCCTTCCGGTTCTCGAAGGACCTGCCGGGCTTCATCGAATGCTTCGTCGTCAAGGTGGACACCTCGACCGACGACTACGACGACACGTTCCCGTTCAGCCCCGAGCCGAGCATCGAAAGCGACGGTTTCGACATGGACCAGCCGCAGGATTTCATCCCCGGGACAACCGCCCCGAAACGTTACATGATAACCACGATGGCCGCCGTAAAGAGCGTCGTGATCGGCATCGGCGACGACAGCTACGAAGCGCTGAACGGCACGACCGAGGGCGTCGAGGTGACCAGGGAGAGCGACTTGAGCCTGACGGTCACCCTTTCCGACGCCTTCTTCGCAGGGCGTCCGGGCGGCAGCCATCCGGTGAGCATCCGCGTCACGGATTCGGCCGGCGCCGAAGCCACCGCCATCTCGGAATACCGTCTGCAAGGCCTTCTGCCCATTGAAAAGACGGATTACGACCTCTGGACGAACAGCCTCACGCTGCGCGCGCTGGTCCTCGATCCAAACGTCACGACGGCGACCTTCGGACTGCGCGTCAAAGACGGCGAGTGGTCCGACGCCGATGGCGTAAACGCCGGCGAGGGCATCTATACGGCCACGTTCACGGCCCAATGGAAGGAATCGGTCAATGCCGCGGGCCTGACCGTCCACACCCCCGTCGCAGGCACCGGCGTCTTCGCCGGCAACAGCTACGAGGCGCGGGCGGCGCTCGATGGCGAAACCGTCTCCTCGGCAGAGTTTCAGGCCGCAGCCGGGCAGGTCATCCCCGACGGGGATATGGAAAGCGGATCGCTCCCCTGTTTCGGCAAAAGCACGTCGGAATCCACGACGTTCTGGGGCAGCGGCAATGCCGCAACTTCGGGACTGTGTGCGCAGTCGACCAAACCCGGCATGGGCGGCAGCTACTGCGCCAAGCTCGAATCGCAGCCGGCGTTCGGCCTGCTCGCCGCGGGCAATCTCTTCTCGGCAACGTTCCGTTTTGCGAGTCTCTCGGGAACGGCCAGTTTCGGAATGCCCTACCAGTGGACAGCGCGTCCGACGGCCTTGCGGCTCAAATACCACGCCACCGTGGGCGCCGTCAATAAGGGAACCGTCACCGAAGAGCACGAATACATTCAGGACGGCCAAGACCGTTCGCGTATCTTCGCCGTTATCGTCGATTGGAACAGCCGTCACGCGACTGTCGCCGGCATGGGGTCGCCGACAGGCGTGTGGGACCCCGCCAAAACCGCCGAAACCGCCGAAGGCCCCGTCATCGCCTACGGATCGCTGCTGATCGGCGAAACCACACCAGGCGACGCGATGACGACCGTGGAGATTCCGATCGAATATTACGACAGAACGACCAAACCTACGGGTGCATATACACTCGTCATCTCCTGTACGACGAGCGCCTACGGCGACTTCAAGGTCGGTTGTCTGGGCAATGTCATGTACGTAGACGATTTCGAATGGGTATACTAATCACTAAACGCAAGCAGATGCGCAAGCTATTCATCCGCACGCTCGCCCTCGCGCTGTGCCTCACGGGCACGGCGCAGGCGCTGCGCGCACAGGAAACAACCGCCGCCCAAACTGCGGCGACAGCCGACCAGCGTCCGAAAACAATCAACGAAATGCGCCAGGAGCGCGGACTTACCGACACGCACAACCTGTTCGTGCCGAAAGGACAGTGGATTTTCGGCGGTACGGCCTCCTACTCGACCCATACCAACAAAGGCTATCAGTTCCTCGTCATCGAGGGAATCAACTCGAAAGGCTACACCTTCCGCGTCAGCCCGATGATCGCCTACGCCTTCCGGGACAACATGGCCCTCGGAGGACGCTTCATCTATTCGCGCACGCTGCTCAAGCTGGACAACGCCGAACTGCATTTCGGCAACGAGGAGACGGGCACGAACATCGTGGCCAGGGATTTCTACTCGCTCAAGCAGACCTATTCGGCGGCGGCGATCTGGCGGCAGTACATCCCGCTGGGACGCAACAAACGCTTCGCGCTGTTCAACGAGATGTCGCTCGCGGCCGGAGGCACGCAGGCGCGCTTCGCCAACGACTCGCCCGTGAAGGGAACCTACGAAACCGGCTACACCCTTTCGCTGGGCATTTCGCCGGGCATCGTAGCCTTCGCCACCAACAACATGGCCGTCGAAGTGAACGTGGGCGTGATGGGCATCAGCTATACCCATGCCAAACAGGTTCACAATCAGGTCACCGTGGGCAAACGCAACACGAGCATGATGAACTTCAAGGTCAATATCTTCTCGATCGGCCTCGGCATGGCCTTCTATCTCTAAAAACGGCACACTATGACACGAAGCATACTCTGCACCCTGCTGATCATAATTATCTCGTGCGGCAACGCGCTGGCGCGGCAAACCGCCGCAACCGGGAATCCGAAGGAAACAGCCGCTCCGGCAGCCGCAATCGCCCCCGCCGCAGCCGGAACGATCTCCACCGAAGAAGAAACCCCGGCAACCGGAAATGCGCCGGCCTCGGAAGCGGCAATCCCGACCGACGGACAGAAGCAATTGCAGGCACTCAAGGCCGCGGAAGTTCAGTCGCCGATCCGCGGCAAAAAACAGTTCCTGCCCACACGCCGGCGTATCGACCGCGAAATCAACAAGCTCAAGTTCGCCTACAAGGGCGAGGTGATCATGGGTCTGACGGCCTCCTACGGCACGATGTCGAGCGACGACACGGACATCATGCTCATCCTCGACGGCATCGACGCCGACGGCACGGTGGCCACCGTCAAACCCTTCATCGGCTATTTCTACCGCGACAATAACTGTCTGGGCGTGCGTTTCGGCTACCGCCACATGGACGGCAACCTCGATGCCGCACGCTACGACCTGGGCGAAAGCAACGACGCCTCGGGCAGCATTCCGAAGGTCAATTTCAACAGCGACAACTACTCGTTCGGCATTTTCCACCGCTCCTACGCGGGACTCGACCCGAAGGGCCGTTTCGGACTGTTCGCCGAGTTCGAGCTCTCGCTGTCGACCGGAACGTCGAAACTCTCCTACCAGCCCGACACCGCCAGCGACAACATGAAAACCACGTTCAGCGACAATACGCAGCTCAAATTGGCGTTTAATCCGGGAGCTGCCGTCTATATCTTCCCCAACGTCTGCGCCACGCTGTCGTTCGGACTGGGCGGCATCCAGTACACCTCCGTCACGCAGAAGGACGACGCCGGCAACAAGATCGGAACGCGCAAGGCTTCGAACATGCGTTTCAGGCTCAACGTCGCCGCCATCAACTTCGGCATGACGGTACACCTGTGGGACAAGAAAAAGAAATAAATTATGACCAGATACCTGAAAACAGCACTCCTTGCAGCCGCGGCGCTCCTCGCGTCGTGCATCCACAACGACATCCCCTATCCGGTCGTCGAACTCCGCATCGCGAGCGTCGAAGGCCAGGGCTTCTCGGTCTCGGAAAACAACGTCACATCGCGGACGGTCACCCTCTCGCTCGACGAAGCGACCGACATCCGCAACGTGCGGATCGACGCCGTGGGTTACGACGCCGTCATCCACAGCATCCAGCTCGACAAGGAGGAGGTCCTGCAACAGATCCGCAGCTCCCGGGAGCTGACCGGCACGTTCGACCTGCGTTCGCCGATCTACACCACGCTTTCGCTCTACCAGGATTACGAATGGACGATCCGCGCCACACAGACCATCGAACGCCGTTTCAGCGTGACGGGGCAGATCGGCGCCACGGAGATCGAGGAGAAAAACCGCATCGCCCGGGTCCTCGTCCCCAGCGACACCGATCTGGCACATATCGAGGTCACGGAACTCAAACTCGGCCCCGCCGACATCACGACCTATTCGCCCTCGCTCGAAGAGCTGTCGGGCAGCAGCTTCGAATCGGTGCGTTTCGTAGACGTCACCTGCCACGGAATCACCGAACGGTGGCTGCTTTACGTGGAGCCTACCAATGTGAAGGTCGCCCTCCGGGCAACCGACCTGTGGAACAATACGGCCACGGCCACCGCTCTCGTCTCTGCCGAGGAGTATGCGGCCGGCGCCGCGCTGGAATACCGGATCAAGGGCGCCACGGAGTGGCAGAGAATGGCGGAAAGCAGCTACGAGGCCGGCATCCTGACGGCAACGCTCGCGCCCGAATGGAGCTCGTCGACCAACCCCCACGGGCTTGCCGTCTACAACTTCGTGCCGGACAAGGGTCTCTTCGCAGGGCACACCTACGAATTCCGCCTGACGGTCGGGGGCGAGCAGACCCAGCTGATGGAATATGCGGCCCCCGCGGGCAACACGATTCCCAACGGCGACCTGGAGGACAGCTCGCTGAGCTGCTGGACCCAGAACAACAAGACCGCGGAGTTCTGGGGCAGCGGCAACAACACCTTCACCAGGGGACTCTGCACGCAGGCCCCCTTCGACGGAGGCACGCGCGCCAAACTTCAGGCTACGTCCGCCGTGGGAGTCCTCGCCTCGGGCAACCTCTTCTCGGGGCTGTTCCAGAAGGACGTCCTGACCCGGGGCGTCGTGTCGTTCGGCCAGCCTTACGCCTGGAAAGCCCGTCCCAAGGCGCTGAAACTGCAATACTATGCGGAACATATCGGCATTGCCGACATCGACAAGAATTTCGGCGCCCCGATTCACGAAGGAGACCGGGACAAGGCCCGCATCATGGTCGCCATCGTGGACTGGAACACCCGCCGCGAGGTCGGATCGGGCACGGAAGCCCCCACCGGGACCTGGGATCCGGAAGAGACCACTTCGGTCGACGAGGGACCGATCATCGCCTACGGCTCGCTTTTCATCGACCAAAGTTCGACCGGCGGCAAGATGATCGACGTACAGCTTCCGCTCAACTTCTACGACACGAAGGCCAAACCGTCGGGGCTGTATCAGATCGTGATCTCCTGCTCGACGAGCGCCTACGGCGACTTCATGGCAGGCTGCAAGTCGAACGTACTCTACGTCGACAATTTCGAGTGGGTCTATTGACAATATTTTCACAACCCGCAAAAAGCAGAGCCTCACCGGATCTCCTTTGAAAAAATGGGATAGACGCAATATAATGTAAACAGCGCATTTATAGCTATTTAATAATATTGCGGCCAAGGTAGTAATCGGGTTTCACCCCTTGAAAAAGCAAAGTTCGGAAATAGTTGCGTTACCAAATCGTTACCGCATCTATTTCCGAATAGCTTTTAATATGGAGCTGTTTTTCAGTCTATTGCGCTGAATTTGCCAACAACAAATAACTCTATTCAACGTATTAACAGTAAAGTTATTAGAGTTATGGCAAGAAGCACTTTCAAAGTCCTGTTTTATCTGAAACGGCAATCTGCGCAGAACGGCAAAGCTCCCATCATGGGGCGTATCACGATCAACGGTACGATCTCGCAATTCAGTTGCAAGATGTCCGTATCCCCGGCACTCTGGGATACAAAAGGTAATAAAGCTGCAGGCAAGAGCGTAGCAGCCCAGCGCATCAACGAAAAGCTGGAAAATATCAAAACCAATATCGGCAAACAATATCAGCGTATCTGCGACCGGGATTCGTATGTCACAGCCGAAAAGGTCAAAAATGCGTGGCTGGGTTTCGGTGACGGCTACCAGTTGCTGATCGAAACTTTTGATGCCTATTTGAAGGAGTTTGAAGAAAAGCGTGCAGGTAAAGACCGTGCGATAGGTACACTCGTTTGTTATCGTAAAGCCCGCAATTATCTTGCGGCCTTCCTTCGTTACGAATATAAGATCGAGGATATTCCGTTCAAAGAGTTGAAGCGGGAATTTATCGAAAGATACGTCGTTTACCTTTCGACGGTGCGGGGAATGCTTCCGGGCAGTATCCACACGCCGATCAAGAAACTGAAACTGATGACCTACACGGCCTTCAAGAACGGTTGGATCACTACTGACCCGTTTTCCGGCTTCCGTATCTCGGTAACGTACCGCGACCGTCGTTTTCTGTCCGAATCGGAACTGCAGGCCGTGATGAATGTCCGCCTGCCCAATTACAAAACGGCCATTGTCCGGGATATCTTCGTGTTCTGCTGCTTTACGGGACTATGTTATGCCGACGTAAAGAAACTCTCCCGCGAAGATATACACACGGACGAACGGGGCGACATGTGGATCATCGACAAACGCCAGAAGACAGGCACGCAGTTCCGGGTAAAGTTGCTGCCCGTTGCAAAACGACTCGTAGAGCAGTACAGTCGCTTGCAGTTGCCGGACGATAAAGTGTTTCCGGTCAAGGACGATAATTCGATGAATATGTCGTTACGCCATGTTGCCCGACACGCCGGACTTTCTTTCAATCCTACGACGCATACGGGGCGCCATACCTTCGCCACGACGGTCACGTTGACGCAGGGCGTACCCTTGGAAACGGTCAGCAAGATGTTAGGGCATAAGCATATCACCACCACACAGATCTACGCAAAAATCACCAACGACAAAATCGGCCGGGATATGGATGCACTGACGGATAAGATCACCGGTAAATTCAGCATGGCACAATAATCCGCATTACGGTTTGCATATCGTAAAAAAATATTTGTTTACCTTATTTTACAGAGATAAAAGACTCTAAGCGACGGAAAGCCCCCGGTTATTGGCGGGGGGGGGTAAAACAAGGATGCCTAAAATTATTAGGCATCCTTTATTATCAGAGGGTTTGTGCAGCTCTGCAATTTTCTTGTAATATCCCTTGTATTCCGCTTTCGGGATAAATAATCAACCGTTCCCCGACGGATGTGAAGGGTATTCTCCGCATATCGCGTAGAGTCTGCAGCGTCCGGGGCGAAATATGCAGATATTCGCAGACTTCGTCGCCCGTCATATAGCGCTCCCCGCAGATCACCGGACGGTAATTCCGTTCCGCGGCCTGCAAGGCCCGCTCCGCGTCGGCGATACAGGCTAAGGCGTCTTTCACCTCTTGGGTGTCCGCCGTCAGATAATCCAATGCCATTACCTTACCTCCTTTCGTTTCGTTCGGGCCTGCAAATATTCGTCGATGTCTTTTTGTCGGTAATAGAACTTTCCGCCGACGGATGAAAAGGCTATTACACCCTTATCGCGGTAGCTTTGCAGGGTGCGTTTAGTAATGTTCAGCAACTGACATACCTCTTGGCTGTCCATTCAGCCGTCGGATGTCTTGGGGTCGAACTGCGTCTGTACACGCCGTGCCTGCTCGCTCAAGGCTTTCAACTTTCCGACGAGCGAAGTCCATATCTGCTCGTCGATACACAATACGGGCATAAAGCAAAAATTTGAAAGTTAAACATATATTGCGCGGGACTTTCCCGCACTCGGATTTCAGGTCGTACCTTTCGGTCATATTTGTTTCAGAACGGATTGCAGGAAAGCAACGGCTGCTGCCTGCGGAATGTTTCGGGTTCATCGGCCTGTGGCAGGCGTTGGCATCAGTTGGCTTCGCAATGCGAGGACACCATTCCGAATATAAATTCCGATCACCGCAGACAACCTCTTCTATCAGCCTGATTTTTTCTATTCTTTTCATTTTTACCGACATGACTGCAAGATAGTATCATCTAACGGGAAATGGTTGTCATGACCGTCCCAGTCCGCTCCAGTCCGCAACACACGCACTTTTACCGCTACACCGGCTGCTTGCAGTTGCAAGATATACCTCAAGAAAAGGTGTTTTCACCTATTGTCCGAATCGGGGTATGTTTTGTCTGCGGCGGTCGTCTTTTGTCCACGCCTTATCCTTAATGCCGATCCGGGTTTATTCGTTCGTTGGTATGTAAGCACGGTAAACGACTGCTTATCGCCGGAAATAATCCGATGAATAAATATTTCTGTATTTATTCTCAAGACGGGTAAGGACATAAATTCGATCCGATTGCAGTCTGGTCCCCTGCCGCAACAATATTAATAGGCAGCAAGATAGCGCATAAGCATCACGTTTTGCAATGCTTTGTGAGGGCCGCTGTATATTTGCCCGAAACCCCAAACTTCGCATTATGACCTTTGTACGCACTCGTCCTCTCCGGGCCTCTCCCGCCCGCTGCAACCCACCGTCGCCGAACAGTCTTTTACGGCATCCGCCCCTCCCGGTCTGTTCGACCGCCCGATCTTCGGCGTCCGTCGAAACGCTCCAGATCGTTCCTACATTTCTCTGTCTCGTCCGTCCATCCGCCCTGTTCCGCCACCAAGGATTCGGGACAGAATCGACCCGAACATAAAGGGCATGTCGTCGCGTCTTTATCTTACCAGCAAAGGGAAGGCAAGGTTGTGTTTTCGTAGACGAAAACTGCGCCTTCCCCGCTGGCCGGCGTAAAATCCCGCTGGTCTGAACAATAGATGTAGCATCAACTATCTATCGAAATTACCGATCATGGAAACACCGAAGAAAACATATAGCAAACAGGGCGGGCGTCCGAAAGTCGGCATCGGCCGCATCCGCAAATATGTCATCAGCACGCGGCTCAGTCCCGAACGGAAACTCCGCTTTTCGGCCCTCTGCCGCGAGGCCGGGCAACCGCCTGCCGAAGTCCTGCGCCAGCTGATCGACCGCGGAACGGTAAGAGTGCGGATCACCCGCGAACAACTGGATTTCATGGCCCAGCTCAAAGGCATCGCCCGCAACCTGAACCAGCTGACCCGACTGGCCAACGCCAAAGGTCTGGCGGCTGTCAGAGTCCGGCATGCGGCGATTGTCACGGCCATCGAAAAACTCCTGAAACAGATAGGCGATGGTCGGTAAGGTCATATTCGCTTCGTCCTTTTCGGGGACGGTAGGCTATGTGATGAAAGAGGAGTCCCGGATACTGGAAGCCGAGGGCGTCATGCCCCCGGAAGTGAAGGACATGGTGCAGGATTTCAAAGACCAGACCCTCTTGAATCCCCGGCTGAAAAACACCGTCGGGCATATCTCCTTGTCTTTTTCACCCAAGGACGCCCCGCGGATGACCGATACCCTGATGACGCAGATTGCGAAGGAGTACATGCAGAAGATGGGCATCACTGATACGCAATATCTTTTGGTGCGCCATCTCGACCAGCCTCATCCGCACTGCCATCTGGTCTACAACCGGGTCGGGAACAACGGACAGACCATTTCGGATAAGAACATCAAGATCCGCAACGCCAAGGTCTGCCGGGAGCTGACCGAAAAATACGAATTATACCTCGCACCGGGAAAGGACGACGTTCGGCGGGAACGGCTGCGCGAACCCGACAAGACCAGATACGAAATATACGATGCCATTAAAGGCAATCTTCCCAAGTGCAAAAACTGGAACGAGCTGGAGGGTAAATTAAAGGAACAAGGTATCGGCGTCCGCTATAAGTATTGCGGAAATACTGGTCGGAAACAAGGTGTTCTGTTTTCGAAAAACGGCTTCGAGTTCTCCGGCTCGAAAATCGACCGGGCATTCAGCTTTACGAAGCTCGACAACCGGTTCAACCATATTCAACAGCAGGCCCAGCACCGGACGACGCTCCTCGGAAACCTCTCGGCGGCGGCAGGCAGCTACCGCTCGGCATTTGCAGGGCTGTTCAGCAGTATGGGCGGCGGCAGTACACGCGAAGAGCCGCCATCTGTCAACCTCGGAAAGGCCGGGGGTATTCCGCTGCCGCCAGCCAGTTCGCCTGTCGGAGTGTCCGCCGAGCAGTTGCAGCGCAAGCCGGGAGAAAGTCCCGAAGAGCATATCGCACGCATCACGGCGCTGCTTAACGCCGCGGCCGAAGCGATGGCCATGGCCGCGATGGAGCACCGCCGCAGGCTGCGTGAACAGAAGAACAAGCCCCAAGTTAAACTCAAGTAAAACTTTAACGGACACATAAATACCATGAAAGAGAACAATCGGATCGACCTGTCGCTTGAAATGTACGAAGACCTCAAGGAAACGCTTATCAAAGCCATTAAAAACGCCAAAGCAGGCGGCGCGGGAAACGCAGGTTTGGAGAATGTCCAGCTTAGACGGATCGAACGACTGATAGAGGCCGCAGAGCTCTCGCAGGAGCAGGTCGCACAGATGCTCGAACAACTGCAACGGCATACAGCTCTGCCCGGAGTAAAAACCGAGCAAGAGCGGGAATTTGCCGACAGATACAATGCGCTGCTGGCGCAGTTGGCGGGGAGACTGGAGGTTATCGACAAGGGTAACCGACAAACGTATACATTAATGGAGCAGATTCGACAAACTGTGCAGGATTCGGCAAACCCCGATACTTTACCTGTGCAGGAGCATCACCATACCTACACGCTCGACATTAAATCCTCGAAAACCTTACTGACAATGTTTATCATGCTGGGATGTATTATCCTGCAAGGCGCATTCATCTACCGAATTTCAGAAAACAATCGGCTGTTGGCCGTGAACGATCTGAAATACCGCTATGTCAAGATGCTTGGTGAGATCAAGGAAAAGGAACTAATGGAGTTGGAAACGGTATTTCGGGACGAGCGGCACAAAGCCATTCGAGATACCGTTCGAAATCAAGTCGAACGCTATGAAGAAGCCGTAAGGCGTCAGGCTGAACGGTTGGAGCAGGCGACTGTTAAGGAGCGGAAAGCAGAGCAACTGCTAGAGGATGTAAGGAAATTAAGAAGGGAATAATGTTGTTACGAATAATATTCCTATCATATCGATTACAATTTAAAAGTTACCAAAACAGGGTAATGATCCGAGGCTTTTGCAGCTCCATAATCTCCCTCATGAGAAATTACTTCAAAAGCCGACTCGGGAGTATACATCAAATAGTCAATCGTTTTCCCACCGTCATCGTCGGTCGTCAGCTCCGAGCAAGAGTTGCCCACGTTAAACTTGGATGCCAATAATTGAATCGGAGCCTCCTCCGGTCGGGCATTCATATCTCCGCCCAAAATAATCGGAATATTGATATGCTCCGTTAAGCGAAGTATTTCTCTAATTTGCGCTATCCGCAAAGAATCATCGGCTTTGTGATCAAGATGCGTCGTGGCAAAACAGATGTCATGTCCCTGTTTACGAATCCGGACATATCCAAAAGACCTCATGTAATCTCGTCCCGGTATTCCCAATCTGAAACTACGCTCTTCCAGAATCGGGTATTTCGAGAGGATGACATTCCCATAATCTCCTCCGGAACGAATGTCGAGTGCATGAATGAAGGCATGGTATTTCAAGCCCGTCATCTCGGCCAATATGGCTGGTGTGTCGCCAGGATTTAGTTCAGTAAAACGTTCAACTTCCTGCAAAGCTACCAAATCCGGATTGTTGCGACGAATTGCATCGGCAATGGCTTCGATTCCGGCATTACGCCCGCTATAAGTATTATAGGTCATTGTTCGCAGAACAATCTCCTTCTGAGAACAACTGGTTGCAATTGTAGCCAAAAATAGTATAAAAAGATTTTTTTTCATGTATATTACTTTTTTTTCGCCACGAAAAGCGCGAGAATGAACGATACGGCCGATGCGGCGATCCAGAAAATGATGGCCGAGTCGAAATTGTAGCTTGTCACTCCCTCCAGCTCCGTTTTGCCGGAGTTGATGAGCCATCCGCTGACGATGTCCTGCAGGCCGGCGCCGACGTAGCTGGCCATGCCGACGATTCCCAGCGCCGCGCCCGTGGCTTCGCGCGGTACGATGTCGATGGCCATCAGGCCGCCCAGAAAACAGATCAGCACGCCGATCGCCACGCCGAACAAAATCATGCTGAGGATATTGACGACCAGCCCGTCGCCGGAGTAGAGGAACAGGCAGAGCGCGACGGTGTTCAGCACGCCGAAGCCGAAGGCCAGCACGTTGCGCCGCCCGTGGAAGAAGGCGTCGGAGAGCCAGCCCGAAAAGACCGTGCCCACGATACCGCAGAGCGCATTGACCGAAATGACCTGTGTGGCCGCGGCCAGCGTATAGCCTTTGATCTCCTGCAGGAAAAGCACGCCCCAGCCGTTGATCGCATAGCGGCTGATATACATGAACGCGCTGGAGAGCGCCAGCACCCAGACCAGCGGATTGCGGATCACGGAGCGCTGCAGGTCGGAAGTTTTGCCGTGGTCGCGGGGCGTGCCGGGAGTCTCTTCGCCGGTCAGCTCCTCGATCGGGGGCAGCCCCTTCGATTCGGGGGTGTCGTGCATCAGCAGTACGATCGTCAGTACGCCGAGCACGCCGGCGACCGACGAGCCTACGAATCCCCATTGCCAGCCGAAGAAACCGACGACCGCGCCGACGAACAGGAACGACAGGAATTCGCCGAGGTTGTGGCTGGCGCTGAAGAATCCGTAGTAGGTGCCCCGCTTGCTGAGCGGGTACCACCGCGAGAGGGCGATGATGGCCGGGGGCGCGCCCATCGACTGGCTCCAGCCGTTGACGCCCCACATGACGGCGAAGGCGACGAACAGCACCATGTTGCCGACGATGCCGCCTCCGTTGGCCAAGCCGAGGAGACCGACCAGCAGGTTGGCGACCGCCGATACCGCAAGACCCGCGGCCATGAAGCGTTTGATGTTGCTGTGGTCGGAGAGAAATCCGTTGACGAATTTGCCGATGGCGTAGGCGAACAGCAGCGCCGAACCGATGACGCCCAGCTGCGTGGCGTCCAGCGCCCCGCTTTCGAGGATGGGCTTTTTCACCACGTTGAGACTCGTGCGGCAGACGTAATAGAGACTGTAGCCGACGGTGCCGGCGATGAAGCTCTGCCAGCGGAGTTTTTTGTAGAGACGCATCATGGCGTCGTCGTCCTTCGGCAGGCGCGGCGCCGGTGCGCTTTTGCGGAAATAGGAAAAAATCGGCATGAATATCTGTTTATGAAAATAAAGCCTGCACTGGAAAGTTGGGCCCAGTGCAGACTTATTTGTTTTATCTTAACGCTTTACGACACATATATCATCGAGGAACCAGCGCGTAAAACTGCCTTCGACCGCCTCGCTCGTGAAACGCAATTGCGTGGCAGAGGTCGCTCCGTTTACCATAAATCGGAAATCCGAGAAACTCTGATAGTTCATACCCGATATTACCTTTGAAGTTTCGCCGTCGATTGTGCCACCACCGATTACTTCGACCTTGAAGCTGGTCATATCGCCCTCCTTGTCGGCAGCATCAGCCATCATCGACCCTGTTTTATAGGCCATTGCTTTCAGCGTTACCTCAATATCCGTCGCTTCGGTCAACGCCGAGAGGGCAGGAGTGGTCAACTGACCGACTTTACAGGAAAGGGCATTGGGCAGCGTTGCCTGAAACGGTGCATGACCGATCTGGACGTAACCCGGGCGGGCACTCACGTTCTCTCCGGTCAAGCCGCTTTTTTCCGCTTCGTCCCAAATCGAGATGTCATTGCCCGAGAAGACGTTCATATTGACCAGTTTATCACTTCCCAGCAAGTAATCTACACCGCCGTAGATCCGATCGAAACCTTCGGTATAAATTGCTCTGGCGGGGAAAGTCGTCAAATCGGATGAAGGTTGGTCGAGCACTATCGCAGCGTGCAGACGACCTTCGCCGCCTTCCGTAGCCTTCGTATCGCCGCCTATGCGGATGTCTTCTTTTTGCATGATGCGGATATAAAGCGTAGAGCCTTTTCTAAGCGTTTCGTGCAGTGTTACCGGCACAGAGAAAAAATGCGGAACGTTACGCTTGCCCGAAGGAATCAGCAGATCGCCGCATGTTTCCCATAGCGTGTTGTCGGTCGAACTTTGCACGGTATAGTTGCGCGGGGCATAATTCGTTCCCGTAACGCTGCATGAGAGCCACAACGTTCCGGAAACCGTTTCTGCAATCGGATAGGTTAATAATACGTAAGGATAGGGGTTTCCGGTATCCCACAGCTGGAGCGAGAAGATGTTGTCGAGTTTGTCGGCATTAACCCTAAACCGCACCCCGTTGTTATTGCCATTCGACGAGGCTTTACTCCTGTAAAAGGTCATCGTGACACCCGATCCGTCATTCGGCTCCACAATCTGTTTAGCAGGCGGTGCCGAGAGGAAATTCGTCCATGTCGATCCGTCAGACATCCGCATCGTATTATAGTACATGCCATCGGCATCCGAGGCCCCTTTGGCTTTGAACGAGAAGATATATGGCAGTCGGATGCCCGAAGCGGCGCCGAAGCGGTTTCCCGAAAGAGCGAAATCTTCCGCGGTGACGGGCAAGAGTACCACTTCGCCGTCCACCAGGGAGGCGATACCTGCCAGCCGGCCACTACCCGTCGGCACGGCAGTTCCGACGAACGCCGCACCAGACCATGTGTAAACCGCGTAACGTTCATTGTCTTCATCCTGGAATTCTACGCGCCCATCCATCGTAGCGGTCAACTCCGTAGCTACCGCTTGCACGGTCTCTGTGGCGACATACATCGATTCGTAGGTCTTGGCAACATAATCGGCATGGGAGATGACAACCGGACTGAGTTGTACATTCGAGGTTTCGGTCCGCACTATAGCAGCATCGGCCGCAGGTTGCAATTCGAGTATTCCGTTCCCATCGCGCGTCAGCACGGCACCCTTAACCGGAATTTCCAATTCTTCACCGAAGTCGTTCCACGAAAGCTCTTCCGTGCGGACGAGGATGCCCGAACCGGGTTCCTTGGCATCCTGTATGCCGAATACTCCGCCAGGCAAGTTTGCTCCAATGGCAGCCGTATTGACTATTGCGCAGATCTTTTTATCCTCCGTAATGGTATATTCGGGAGTTCCGACCGTCAGGTTCGAAGCCAATGAGCGCAGTTCGGCTATTGACAGATAGGAGCCGTGAGCGGACTGCTTCACGAAAACCGTCAGAGTTTGCGCCGGATCGTCGGTAGAGCGAATCGTCACTTCCGTTTCTCGAATAGTCGAGGTATTGGGCATAAGCGAAAGAACAATGTCAGCATTTCCCAAACCCGTTTTCGGGGAAATGGAAAGCCATTGAGCGTCTTCGTCTTCGATGACGACCTGCCAATTGCAGTTAGCTTTAAGTGCGACCGTGAAATCCGACTCCATAGCAGGGGCGGCAATCTGCGTCTTATCGGTCCGAAGAGAGGACTTCGGAAGGTCTACATCCTTATTTACGCATGCCGCGGCCCATACCGCTACGAAAACCAGTACGAAAAAACGCCAGGCGTTTGAAAATATTTTGTTCATAACAGCACAGTCTTTAAATTTGGCATGTTTACTCTTTTTTGAGATCTACAAAAACAGGCAGATGGTCCGAAACGGTATAGACATCAATCTCCGAGAAAGTCGGTACGGCCGCTCCGAGTACTTCATAAGAAGCCTGATTGCCTGTGTAAACCAAAACGTAGTCGATGCGGGTGTTGCCCGTAGACATCGTGTAATCATTCGAGGTGATGATCTTCCAACTTTTGAGCAGTTCAACGAAAGCGGCCGATCCCGTTTTGTTCAGATTCAAGTCTCCAGCCAGATAGACTGGCTTGTCCGACGTCTGGAAATGTTCTGCGGCATATTCATTCAACCGTGTGGCAGCCGCCGTACGGTTAACCTCTGATTTATGACAGAAGTGCGTAGCGATGAAGACGAAACGTTCGAATTCGGCTACAAGGGCGATGCGTGCTTCGGTTTGGTCGGGGTTCGGCAGGGAAAGTATTTCGGTCGAGAGTGGTTCTTCGCGAGAGAGAATCCCGTTACCGTACTGCCCTCCCCGCTGGTCAATGGCACGACCGAACGTGGCGTACATTCCCGTACGATTCGCCAGTTCCTGAACCTGCGAGACAGGATGCCAAGAGGTTTTTTCATCCAGTTCCTGAAGAGCAATGGCATCGGGTGCCACAAGGCTGATGACCTTGGCTGTCATGTCGTAGTGCGCCCGATCATAGGCCGGATCCTGTGTAATAGGCCCTTCGCAGCGATGAGTATTATAGGTTGCCAGACGCAGGGAGTTATCCAGCCGGTCGTAACCATCGACATAAGGATTCGAACCGCCATTCCCGGAAGCGAATCCGAGATCAAAATCGGAATTGTCTCCTTCCAGATCGTGGCAGGTGGATGCACCTACTGCCAAGCAGAATAACAAGGCTATCGTTTTCAATGTTTTCATTTCGATTCGTTTTTAGATTAAAAAGGCAGTCCGTCATTCCATCCGGGATTCTGTGAAATAGCCCCCTGCGTAAGCACCCGATCATCGGTCGGAATGGGGTAAAGATAATCGCGCTCTTCGTTCCAGATACGTTGCTGTGTACTATGAGCCAAAACATTGCCGCTCGTTTCTCCGCTCAGAACGATATCCGACCCTAATTTAAGGTAGAGTACGTCTGCGCTGTTTCCCGGAGCCTTCTCGGTATCGTATATGCAAACGTCAACCGACCCGTTCCCGTCAAGATCGTACTCGCCCGTACCGGGAAAGTAAAGCCCTTCGATAGGCTTCTCGAAACGTTTGCCTTCTTTCCAACGCATAATGTCCCAGTAACGAAGTCCCTCCATCGGAGTTTCGAGCGTCCGCTCGCGGCGGATTTCCAGAATGACCCCCTTGTTGGCTCCGGTCACGTTGGCATATCCCGTTTCGGATGAGGAGAGATAAGGATCAGGATTCGCATTCGCTTCTTCCATGTCGAGGTCGGGTAACCCGGCACGAACACGCAACGGCCGGATCGTATTATCAAGGTCCGCCTGTTTCAACGTTCCCAGTTCGGCCTTGGCTTCGGCATAGTTCAGCAGCACCTCCGCCAACCGGAAAAGAGGCATATCGTTGGTCGAGGCTTTGTTTGCGTCATATTTCTCTTCGGTGAGATATTTGATAAGTTGATATCCGGTCGTCGAGCGCGAAAGGTCCGGAGCCAGTTCCTTGCTGCCGCCGATTCGTTTGTACCCCGGAGTGCGGAGTGTCTGCGCCATGCGCAAATCGCGGTTCTTGCACTCTTCGACAAATGTCTTGGTAGCATAGTCCGTCTGATCCGTATAGCGTGATCCGTCGCGCATAAGGTACATGTTGACCACGTTGCGCGTCATGCCGGGACGTCCCATCGTCGCACCCGTAAGGTGTCCGTTGACATCGTGCGTCATACCGCTGATGGCCGACGTATAGGCCCGCGCCAAAATAATCTCTGTCTCAATGGCATTCTGAGATGTGAAAAGATCCTGATAAGGCGTGCTGCCACTCGTGTAAATCGAATAAGGCCCGGTCAAGAAAGGCTCTGAAGCATTGACGCACGCCTGAAGAAACTCTTCATATCCGTCGAGTCCGTGATATTTCCGGAATGTCCCTTCGAATAACGCGATACGCGACTTCAAAGCGCGAGCCGTCCATCGGGTTACGCGGTAGACATTCTGCACCTCGGGCAGATTGGCGATGGCGAAATCCACATCCTCCATTACTTTCTCCATAACCGACTCGCGCGAATCGCGCCCTTTGTACAGTTCTTCTTCATCCGAACCCAGCGGACGGTCCACCCAAGGCACATCGCCATAGCGTTTGACCTTCTCGAAGTAGAAATAGGCCCGGAAAAAGCGGGTCAGACCCTCGTATTCAAGTCGTACGGACTCATCCTCGACTTGCGATGCACGTGAAAGGAAGAAATTCATTTCACGCAACTTTTTCCAGTTCCAGTTACCGTCGGTCGGCATGGGCTTGCGCACTCCCGATATTTCGTCGGCCAGCACATCGCGCACGATAACATCGTAAGGCTCGCTATAAATACCTTCGGCGGACGGGAAGACGGTGTAGTAATTGTTCGTCCAAAGTTCGCAGTCGGTCTCCGTCTTGAAATAGGTATCCGGGGAGAGACGGTCTTTTGGCTGATAGTCGAGCATGTCCTCGCACGATATACAGGCTATAGCTGCGGAGAGGAACAACGCATTGATGATCGTATGTTTCATGGTCGTATGTTTAGAATGTCAGGTTGACGCCAAAAGCAAAGGTTTTGTACCACGGATAGGCGTCCGAATTTCCGCTGTTGGTAGTCGCTTGCTCCGGATCAATAAAATCGCTGTGCAATTTCGTAAAGTAAAACAGATTTTCACCGCTGAAATAGATGCGGCATTTCGAAAGTCCTACTTTTGATATCCATCGTTCGGGCAAACTATACCCAATAGTGAGATTTTTCAGGCGACAATAAGCCAGATTTTGCAGGTAACGATCGTTGACGTTGCGCATTGAGTGCTTGGAATCGCGGGCCGAATAAGCACGAGCGCGGGGGAAATAGGCGTCGGGATTCTCTTCACTCCAAACATCGGACATGAAATTGCGTGGAATGAACGATGCGAACGGACGGACATAGGGACCCCAGAATTTGATGTTGTCGTTGGCAGGATACCAGTCTTGACGTCCTACGCCCTGAAAGAAGGCCGAAATGTCGAATCCGCACCATTCGAATGACAGGTTCAGACCATAGGTATAACGAGGGGTGCTGTTTCCGATTTTCACACGGTCACCCGGATTATCGAGCGTACCTGCCCCCTCATTTACGGCATTGTCGCCGTTCAGATCGAGATATTTCATATCGCCGGCTTGAATCCCTCGTCCGTATTCGCCCGCATCAGTGCGAAAATAGTCGTAGCAGACTTCGGTCAGATCGATCCGGGAGGCATATTCCTGGGCTTCGGCGGTCGTCCGGAACAAACCATCTATACGGTATCCCCATATTTCGCCCACCTCTTTGCCTACATAGGGATCGCTCAAAATTCCCGAAGGGTTATCCACTTTGGTGTACTTGGCCGTATAATCAGCCAAGGTCGCCGTCACAGCGTAATGGAAAGGACGTCCGGCGACCTTGAACGAATCCCGCCAGCCGAGTGCCAGTTCCCATCCTTTGGTACGGATGTCATTGGCATTGACCATAGGCTCATCAGCACCATAAATCGACGGCAGCGATTTTCCTTGAGTCAGGATGCCTTTTACATCGCGGATATAAGCATCGAACGTAAGGTTCAAGCGCGAATGCAGCATATTCAAATCAATACCGATATTCTTGTGGACCACTTTCTCCCAGGTGAGATTGCCCGCTACCGGATCGTCTGCATAGGCATAAGCGCCCCCGCTGACCTTGTCGAACGTGTAGTTGCCCATTACTTTTTGCGTGTTAACGCTCTGTATGTAATCGTACGATCCTACATCCTGATTCCCCAGCGTACCGTAAGAGGCCCGAATTTTAAGGTTGTCGATTACGCAGCGGACAGGCTCGAAAAATTTCTCTTCGCTGATCCTGTACCCCAGCGAAAACGAAGGAAAGAATCCGAAGCGATCCCCGCGAGGAAACTTCGACGATCCGTCATAACGACCGTCTACCTCGAATAAATAGCGTCCTTTATAGTTGTAGGCTGCTCGATAGAAGATGCCTACGGTTGCACGTTCGTCGCGGCCTCCGGTAAGTTCGGGAATTTCACCCACTGCGAGATTAAAATCCGAGAGTTCCTTAGTCAGCAGATCTTCACGTGTAACTTTCAGATCTCGATGGCGGCGTGTCTCGTAGTTGAAACCTCCGATCACCTCCAAGTTGTGTCCGTTCCAATCGTTTTTGTAAGTGGCGAAAGCATTCGCCGTATAGAAATTCTGATCGTAGACTACCTCCCGATAGGAGTCGGAGTAATTGGTTGTCATCGTCTCCACCTCACCCGGGTATTTCGAATACTGTACATCCATCTCCCGGTAGTCATTGCGCAGGTACCCTTTCTTATAACCGAAATCGGCCTGTGCCGTCAGATTTTTATGAATTTTGAAGATGAAATCGAATTTGGTGGCCATTTCCTGAGTCAGATTGTGGCCTCCGGTACCTCCCTGTTGCATCATAGCGACCCATCCGTCCGACGGGAAGTGCGTCGAAGAGTAAGTCAGAGAAGTATAAGCCACAGACGTTCCGTCGGGATTCATCGGGACGAAACTGGCCAGACAGTGCATTCCCGGACGGCGCCAGTTGGTCGATTCGCTCTCCACTCCCGAATAAGTATAGCGGCCGCTAAACATGCGTGTGGAATTCTTAATTTCGAGCCACGGGCGCACCTCGAACGAAAGGTTCGAACGGATATTGTACGATTTATAGCCGTCGTCTCCGAGTTTCTGTACTCCGTCCTGCGAATAATACCGGCCGCTGACGAGATAAGACATCTTGTCACTGCCACCCGAAATGCTGATATTGTGATCGGTCGTGGGACGGCTCATGTCGTAGAGGTAGTTATACCAGTCGAAGTTGGCTAAGTAGACGTAGCTTTCGCGTCCAAAGCGGTTGTCGATAATGACCCACGGACGATCGGGATGTTCGGTCTTGTCGTTACGCCGTTCCCACATGGCCTGATAGTCGGCCTGGGTGTAATTGGTATAACGTACGCCGCGACCCGACTCCATGAAAAAATCGGCGATGCCGGCCGAATAATAGCCGCGAGTCTCGTAATCGGTAGAGGTCGTCGGCGCCGAGAAAGCGAAATAACCATCGTAGGATACCGTTGCTTTCTGATTCCGGCTGCCGCTCTTCGTGGTGATCAGAATCACGCCGAAAGCGGCTTTTGCACCGTAGATGGCAGCCGAGGCCGCATCTTTCAGCACGGAAATCGTTTCGATGTCGTTGGCGTTGATGCGGTCGGGATAACTCTCCACGCCATCGACAAGAATCAGCGGACTGCCGCCGTTGGGCGAACCCGTGCCGCGAATCTGGAAACTGGCTCCTGCACCGGGCTTGCCCGAAGAAACCGTCACGTTGAGATTGGGAACCATACCCTGCAAAGCCTGTCCGAGATTGGCGACCGGGCGATTTTCCAACTCTTTCGACGTGACCTGTGCTACTGCGCCGGTCAGATTCGCTTTTTTCTGGGTGCCGTAACCTACGACGACCACATCGTCGATTAGGGTATCATTCTCGGCTAATACGACATCGTAAACATCTTTCGAGGCAAGTACGCTGAACTCTTGGTCGGCATAACCCATGAACGAAACAACGACCGTGGCCCCTGTTGCGACATTGTGCAGGGAAAACGAACCGTTGTTGGTTGTAGTAACACCGATGGTCGTGCCTTTCACAATGACACTGGCACCGGGGATCGGCTGTCCCGAAGCGTCGGTCACTCGACCGGAGACCGATACGACAGACTGTGAGGTCTGTGCGGCGACCGGACTAACCGCAAAGAACGATATCAAGAGCAGTATCGCTCCGACGAGCGTCCGGAACAGCCGATGGTTTTGAAAATGTTTCATAATTTATTCAGTTAGTAGATTTACGAATTGATCCGAAATGGCGTACCGAGCAAAAGATAAGTCCCGCCACGACATTTCGAGGCCGTTTCTGCCAATACTCAATAGTTCAGTTCCACGACGACAGGAAAATGATCCGAAGGCGTGTGTGCCCGGTATTTTCCCGCCGTGTCAGTCGGAACTCGATAAGTATCGGTCAGAATGCCGTAGCGCAACGGCCGGAAACCGGGTGTTATGAAAACGTGATCGATACGCCGGAAAGTCTTCACATCGGGATCGAACCAATTTTCCGTGCCAGTGGTTGCCAGCCTGATCGGCGCCGCATCGTAAGCGTCGCCAAGTATTCCGGATTCACACAGCAGAGCATGGCAGTCACTCGTTTCGCCCACGTTGAAATCTCCCGTGAGAACGACACGTTCACCGCGGCACATCTCCCGGATCTTGTCCAATACCAACCGACAGCTTTCTATCTGTGAATGCTGACCTTTGTGATCGGTATGCAACGTGAAAAACCAGAACCGTTTGCGGCTTTTCCTGTCGAGAAACCGGCCCCAAGTGCAAATGCGTACGTAAGCAGCGTCCCAGCCTTTGACAGGCCGGGTGGAATCTTCAGCCAGCCAAAAGTGTCCCGAGTCAAGGAGCCGGAACCGGTCGCGCTTGTAGAGGATCGGAGCGTATTCGCCTTTTTCAACGCCGTCGTCACGTCCCACACCGATATAATCATAATCGGGCAAAACCGCAAGCAGGTCCAGCAGTTGGCCATGAAGCACCTCCTGCGCACCGAAAATGTCGAAATCGTGGAAACGGACGAGATCGGCTATTACGGGGCAGCGTTGCGCCCATCCGTCTCCCTGAGCCGCATCTTTCGGATTGGCGTTTCGGAGGTTGTAACTGGCTACGGTGAGAGTTTGTGCTCCGGCGGACATTCCCGATGCCAATAATAGAAATAGTCCAAGTATCCGTTTCATACCTCAGCCGTTTCCGGGATGGAATCTCCGGGTGTCTCGACCTCCGGATCGTAGACGGCAACCCCGACGTGTGAGTCGGCACAGCCGTAGTAAAGATACCATTTGGATTTGTAATAAACCAATCCTTCGATGAAGACCGTACCGTCTTTATACTGCCCGCTCTTCTCGAAATCATCCACCGGACGGAAGAAGGGCACGTCAAGACGACCGAGCACCTTTCCCGGGTCTTCCGCATCGAACAGGAGCTGTCCTGCGGAATAAGTACCTGCCGGGTAACGCATGTCGCGGTGGGCGTCAACCCGGTTCTTACCGTTGTAAAGCAAAAGGATGCCTTTATCGGTCAGCACAGCCGGAGGACCGCATTCGGTCAGCGCACTATCGAAATAGCCATTCCGCGGATAGACCACGCCTTTCAGTTCTCCGTTTTCATCCAATTCCGGGGTCCAGTTGATCAGGTCATCCGACGTGGCAATATTGATCATCCGTTCCCCCCAATACATCAGATATTTACCATTTACGCGCGAGATGACGAGTTTATCGCCGTCGAGTTTGGTTACGATCGATCCCGATTTGCTCTTCAAGTCGAGGAAACGCCCTGAGTAAGCTTTCTGAAAAGCGTAGCCGTGCTTCGTCCAATTCACCAAATCTCGCGACGTAGCCACACAGAGACGCGGAATCCGGCGGTTCCACGATGTGTAAAGCATTACATAGGTACCATCTTCGGTTACGGCAATGCGCGGATCTTCACATCCGCCCGGCCAATCGTACGACTTCAAGGCATCCTCTGTCGGGAAAAGTACCGGATCATGCCGGAGTTCCATCGTCACGCCATCCTCGCTTTGCGCCAAACCTATGCGCGAAGTGCGTTTGCCTATACCCGTCGCCGAATTATCTTCGGCACGAAAAAGTACGCAGATCTTTCCGTCCTTGACGGTTGCCGCCGGATTGAAAGTATCGCTTTCCATCCATCCGACAGAATCCCTGCGCATCGGACAGAAAAATTTGACTCGCGGATCAGGCTGGATAACGGGATTAACCTCTGCGGGTCGTACGAATCCGCCCAAGGCCCATTCCGGCAACCTATTCCCGCCTGCGGCGCCCTCCGCTCCGGAACTCCCCGCACCTCCGCAGCCGGAAACTGTAATCCCGGCTATCAGGAGCAAAATGACATTGAATGATTTCTTCATAATAGTTAATTTAGGTTTTACATAAATAGACAACCGTCGGGACAACATAGTTCTCTATTCATCGGAATAGGTATTCTACGTCTTTGGAAAAGTTCACTCTGTTCCGAAAAAGGTCCTGTCCCGATTTTCCTTGGTTCCAAAATTTTGTTTTCCCGGTCCAGCTCGTTATCTTAACAATATGAAACAGTTGAAATATCCGTTACTCATTCTGACATTCTGCTTGACGGGCTTGGCTTCTCATGCAGGGGAACAATATATGCTCGAACGATTGTCCAATGAGAACGGATTGTCGAACAATTCCGTAAACTGTTTCTGCGAAGATTCACGTCACCGGCTTTGGGTAGGGACCTGGGATGGGCTGAATGTTTACGATGGCCGGACGTTCCGGATCTACCGCCACAAGCGGAATTCCCCAGGAAGCATTGGCAACAATATCATCCGGCAAATTATTGAACAGGACTCGCTTACGATATGGGTCGTAACGAATGATTGCGTGAGCCGCTGGGATGAACGAACGCAACTTTTTACCAACTATCGGCCCGGGTACGAAAACATTTCGCCGAAAGGGACATTATCGGGCCTGATGGGAAGAACCTCCCGGCAGGAGATGCTGCTCTGTATAAAACATAGGGGATTCTATCTTTATCGGGCAGAAGAAAAAGAATCACAGTTCGTTCCGGTCCGCGGAGGCGATTCTGCGGTGCTATCCATGCAGCTCGACGATACCGATCGCATCTATCTGCTAACCGAATCGCGGGAAATCCGATGTTACCGATTGCTGTTCGAGGAGAACGGAAAGATTCCCGTTCTCACTGAGGAGTCACCTCTGGAAACGGAACGTCCGGTGTCGGACATGGCCTTGGCCGGGAATATGCTAGTGATAAATTACGGAAAGACATTAGAAGCGGTAGATCTCCGTACGCGGGAACGGTTGCTGATCGAAACCGGATTACCACAAGTCGGACGAATCACTTATCGGAACGGATCGCTCTTTCTCACGGATCGAAACGGCGATCGGCTCGTCCGTTACAATCTGCATACGAGACGTACCGAGTCCATTGATGCGTTTCCTGCCCGAACGGCTGTGTTTTCGCTCTATGCCGGCTCGCAGGAGATCGTCTGGGTTGGAACCGACGGGCGGGGGCTGTTGAAGATTTTCGAATATACCTCACCTTTCCGAACGGTTCATACCGCCTATCCGGTACGTTGTTTTGCCCGGCGGGACGATGGTATAGTATTGGTAGGAACGAAGGGCGAAGGGATCAAATTGTTCGACAAACGAAAACGAATAATTACCGGGGAGGTTACCACAGGACAAGGGCTGATCTCCAATACTGTTTACAGTATGCGTAAGAACAGCCGCGGGGATATCTTCATCGGAACGGAAGGCGAGGAAATCAACTATTTGCCGCGCGGACAAAGAGCGCCGGGTCGATTGTATCTTCCGGTAACCGATTTCCCGGTTAAATCGATATACAGTCTGGCTTTCAGTCATGGCGATTCACTCTTGTGGGCCGGTACTTCGGGTTTTGGCTTGATCCGGATTCGAGTGGAATACCAACAAGGGAAAGGATATGCCGTTCGCGACATCCGACAGTACAAAGCTTCGGGAGCCCATGCTGCATTGGGCAGCAACATTATTTACTCTATCGTCCGGGATGCCGACCCCGATATACTTTGGCTCGGAACTCGCGGCGGCGGTATCGTACGATTTGACACCCGCAGGGAGCAATTCGAAAATACCGATGCCCCGGTCGAGACCGTCGGTGAGAAAAATAGCGATGTACTTTCGCTGATTCAAGGAGTGGACGGCGGGTTGTGGGCCGGAACCAGTTACGGATTGAATCGGTTGGTAAAAAAAGATGGACAGATGCGGATCACGGGATTCCCGGGAGAGAATGAACTGGGAGATCCGGCGGTTCACGGTATCGTAGAAGATTTGGCCGGTAATTTATGGATTAGTACAGGCAACGGCATAACTTGCATCGACCAACTTTCCGGGAAGACAATTCAGTACACATCGCGCAATGGTTTGCAAAACGATGAATTTTCGGATGGAGCCTATTTCCGAGATAATGAAAAGAATATTTTTTTCGGCGGTGTGGCAGGTTTTAGTTATTTCAATCCGGAGGAAATGCGCCTGCGTAATTTTGAGCCCGAAATCAGACTTGCCAGCTTGCGGATCAATAACAAGGAACTGAATGTTTACGATCGGGTAAAAACGAACGCGCTGAACTTAGCCTACGACGAGGCCCATGTATCGTTAACATTTTGTGTCGGTGATTTAATCAACAATGAAAACTGCGTATTCGCATATCGAATCGCCGATTTTTCGGATGCTTGGATCTACAATGGAAGCAATCCCACCGTTTCTATCACGCGACTTCCTCCGGGCCGTTACCAGCTCGAGGTACGCTATACAAACGGAGACCGTGTATGGAGTACATCGACGACCGTGCTCGAACTATGTATGGGACATCCATGGTGGTTCGGCGGGTGGGCGATTTTTGCCTATTTCGTTTTGTCGGCACTTATCGCAGTCATTGCCTATTCAGTTATTCGCAATAGAATCCGGTTGAATCGGCAGTTGTTACTGGAGCATATCGAGAAACAGCAGCAACAAAAGATGCACGAATCACAGCTCAACTTCTTCGAAAACATCGCTCACGAGTTCTTCACGCCGCTAACCCTGATTTACGGTCCTGCACAGCAGCTACTCGAACGAGTAGAACTGAATAACTATGCAAAGCGGTATGTACACCTCATCAAAAACAATGCCGATCGAATGCAGCAGTTGCTCAATGAGTTGATGGAGTTTCGCAAGGCAGATTCTGGGCATACGGTTCTCCGTGCAGAGCCCATCAATTTGAGCTCCATGCTCAATTCCATTGCAGACAATTATACGGAGATAGCAGGTGAAAGTAGAATCGAACTATCGGTACATATCGGTCGGATAGAGCCTTTTACAACGGACCGAAATGCACTGGAGAAAATCATTTTCAACCTTCTTTCCAATGCATTCAAATATACGCCGAAAAAAGGATATATACGAATTTGGCTCAATATTCAATCGGACGGCTCTATTCGGTTGCGTGTACGTAATTCCGGACGGGGCCTTACAGAAAAACAGTGTGCCGAGGTATTCAACAGATTCCAGGTTTTTGAACATACCCAACAACGTCATGCCATAAGTACGGGAATCGGGCTAAATCTTACCAAGGGGCTTACCGAACTGCTCGGCGGGCGGATTTCAGTGGAGAGCCAGTTAAATGAATATGTTGAGTTCCAGGTCATCGTTCCTCCCATGCCGCTTTCCGATGTAATGCCTGTACGACCGACACAGGAAGCAGTCGCTCTCCATGTGCCGAAAATACAGGTCGAACAAAAGCGGTTTACGGTATTGGTTGTAGAGGACGATTATAACGTTCGTGAACTATTCCGCGACATTCTGGCTCCACATTACACCGTACTGACAGCCAATGACGGTAACAACGGACTCGAAATGCTACGGCAAAACCTGCCTGATTTAGTTTTGTGCGACATCGTCATGCCCAGACTCGACGGAATCGGGTTGATTGACCGCATCCGTTCCGATGAACGTACAGCTCATATCCCGATCGTAAGCGTTTCAGCAAAACTGTCCATTGAAGATCGCATAGTAGCAGTAGAACACGGCGCCGACGCTTACATCACCAAACCGTTCCATCCCCGCCATATTTTAGCGACAGTCGAACAATTATTGCACAAACGCACGGTATTGAAAGAGTATTTCAATTCAGCACGTTCGGACGTGACCGTGCGCGAAGGAATTACGCTTCACCATGAAGATGAACGGATGTTGCATGAAATCGTCGTTTTCATTGAAAATAACATCGATGACGAATCGCTCAATCCGACAGCCATTTCCGATTTCATCGGCATCGGAAAAACTTCGCTTTATGAAAAATTGAAAGAACTCACGGGGAAAACGCCTGGAGAATATATCCGGATGGTCCGTTTGGATCGCGCTTCTAAACTTCTCCGAACAACACAGTTGACCGTACAAGAGGTCATGTACAAATCTGGGTTCAGTAGCAAATCTTATTTTTATAAGGAGTTCGCAGCCCGATTCGGTTTATCCCCCAAAGAATATCGAAAAGCTAATTGCAAATAAATCTATAATTTTGAATTTTATTCTCCAACAATCCAAGTGGGGAAAATGCGAGGAAAATTCAGAAAATATTAATCGCTTAGTTTGTCATTATCAAATAAATTAAGCGATTTCTTCTGTGCATGGAGGCGAAAGATATGTTTTTACGGGGATGGGGCAACGCTATACAAAGTGCCCATACGGGTGACCTTGCCAAATCCCCATAAAAACAGAGGCTCATTGCTACCGATTGGAAAGAGCGAAGTGTATGTAAAGGAGCGGCATTGGCAGAGGAGATATGTAAATTTGCTGATGGAATGTTTTTTTCACTTAAAAGACAAATTTAAGGAATGCCGCTCAATGTCAGGAGATATGGACGGTATTTTTTTGAATGTTAAACTATTTTTAGTATCTTTGTATCAGTTATTTGAGGTTGGAAAGTCATTGCAGCAGACTGAAAATAGAACCGTTGCTTTTTCGTTACCTTATCCCATCTAAAAAAAATGTAACAGCCTAATTTCTTAGACTGTTACAATCTTTCAAAGGAAATTCCTTGAGGTTCTGCTTTTTGTTTACCCCGGCGGTCCGAAAAAAAACGCCGGAGAAGGTAGGGTTTCAGCGCTTTCATCCGTGATATAGATAGAATGAAGAGACCCGAACATATCATCGAAGATCTGATAGCCCGCCAACTGGACGGCACACCCCTCACCGACACGGAACGCCGGGAACTGCAGGAGTGGCTCGAAGCATCCGAAGCCAACCGCGACGCCTTTCTCCGAGCTTACAAAGCCTGGGGAAACACCCGCCTTGCGGAAACCCGATTCAACACCGGGCAAGCCCTCGAACACGTCATGGCCCGGATTGCCGAAGCATCCAGACCCCGGTCTTTCCTGCGGCCGCAACTGCGCCGTCTGGGCATCGGCATCGCAGCGGCAGCCTGCGTCATGCTGGCCGTTGTCGGTTACTACCGACTGCAACCGTCGACCGTCCCGGACATCGAAATGTTTATCCGGCAGGCCGACACACCCGTATTCACCCAGAAAGAGGTGCAACTGGTGCTGTCCGAGCAGAAAACCCTCCTGCTCGAAACCCAAAAATCGACAATCCGTTACGATTCGACCGCCATCCGGATCAACAACGCCGAAAAAAACCATTCCCAAAAAAGAGGCTGCGACGTTCAACCAGCTGGTCGTTCCCTACGGCAAGCAGACGACGCTGACGCTCGCCGACGGAACCCGCGTCTGGATCAACGCCGGATCACGGCTGGTCTACCCCGTCGTATTCGAAAAACAGAAGCGCGAAATATACGTCGAAGGCGAAATCTACATGGAAGTGGCGCACGATGCCGAACGGCCTTTCTCGGTACACACAGGCAAGATGGATGTCTGCGTTTTGGGAACCAAATTCTACATATCCTCCTACGGCCGCGATCGCACGCAGGAGGTCGTCCTGCTCTCCGGCTCCGTCAGCGTAGCCCCTGCCGGACGATCCGACCGCGGAATTCGCATCGTTCCCGGCCAACAAGCCATCCTCGGCACCTCGGAATCGCTGGAGGTCCGCGAAGTGGAAGCCGAAAGCTACATCAGTTGGATTCACGGATACCTGCCCTTCGACAACGACCCGCTGTCGAACATCCTCGAACGCCTTTCCCGCTACTACAATTGTCGGATCGAGTGTACGCCCGAAGCCGAAGCGCTGACGCTCTCGGGCAAACTCGAACTCAAAGACGATCCGGCCGAAGTGCTGAAAATCTTGAGCGCAACAGCCCCCATCAACCTGCAAATCACCGGATCCGGGAATTTCCGAATCGACTATAACCCGACTACCAACAACCCAAACTGACCTGCCTATGTAACAGCCCGTATCCCTCCAAAAAAAGACCGGATGTCGTCCCTCAACGACATCCGGAGCGATTGAAAATCTAAAATAGCCTTTTAAACTTCAAATCTTTACAAATGTACAACAAAAATGGTAAAATCGGTCTTTTTAAGGCCGATAATGGGGGATTATTCCACCTATTCCGGATAACATTCCTGTTTTTGCTGGCAACAATCGGGTTCATCCGGCCCGTCAGTGCACAAACGGCAGAGGCGGCGAAAACCATCACGCTCAACGTACAGAACCGCCCCATCAAGGAGGTCCTCACACTGATCGAACGCCAAAGCGACTACATCTTCGTTTACTACGACAACATCTTGGACATCCACCGCAAAGTCACCCTGAAAGTAACGAATCAGCCCATTTCGGCTGTACTGAAACAGTTGTTCGCCGGAACCGACAACACCTGGAAACTCTCGGGAAGGCAGATCGTCATCGGACGCTCCGTAGCTGCGGCCGCAGCTACACCCCGGAAGATCACACGCATCACAGGCGTCGTCAGGGACCAGAACAACGATCCGCTCATCGGCGTCACGATCCGCATCAAGGCCCGTCCGAACATCGGTACAGCCACCGACATCAACGGCAAATACCTGCTCGACGTTTATCCCGACGAAGTACTGGAATTCAGCTATGTAGGTTACAAATCGCAGGACGTTTCGGTCGCAGGACAGGAAATCGTCGACGTGGTTATGCTGCAAAACGACGCCATCCTCGACGCCGTGGAGGTGGTGGGCTACGGCGTGCAGAAAAAGATCAGCGTCATCGGCTCGCAGCAGACCATAGCGACCAAGGAACTGAAAGTTCCCGTCGCCAACCTCACACAAGGCCTTGCGGGCCGCGTATCGGGCCTGGTCTCGGTACAGCGAACCAGTGAACCGGGCTTCGACGACGCGAACATCTACATCCGCGGCATCTCAACGCTGACAGCCAGCATGAGCGCCCCTCTGACGCTCGTGGACGGCGTTCCCCGCTCGTTCTCCAACGTCGACCCCGAAGACATCGAGAGTTTCTCGATCCTCAAGGACGCCTCTGCAACTGCTGTTTACGGCGTTCGCGGCGCCAACGGCGTCATTATCATCAATACCAAAAGCGGCCTGAAAGGACGCCCCAAATTCAGCGTACGCTATACCGAAGGCCTCACCAAACCGACCAAGATCACCGATTTCGCCGACGGTGCGACTTACATGGAGATGTCGAACGAAGCGTCGCTCACCCGCGGCGGCGGCAAACTATACAGCCAGGAGATCATTGATAAGACCCGCCGCGGGGAAGACCCCTATCTCTATCCCGACGTAGACTGGATGAAACAGATCCTGCGTAACTTCAGCCGCAACCGCTCGGCCAACGTCAACGTGCAGGGCGGTTCCGACAAGGCGGTCTACTACATCGGCCTGGCCTACTACGACGAGAACGGTATGTACAAGGACACGAAACTGGCCGACTACAACTCGAACACCTTTTACCGCCGTTACAACGTCACCTCGAACCTCACGCTCAACCCGTTCCGCACCACCGAAATCAAACTGGGCATCCAGGGCTACCTGGCCAACGCCAACTATCCGGCATCTTCGCAGGCAAGCATCTTCGAATCGGCCTATTTCACACCTCCGACCTATATCGCGCCGCTCTACCCCGACGGCAAGCTCGGCGCCTTCTCGGGCGGCGATATAAACCCCGTGGCACAGCTCGGCGCAACGGGCTATGCCAACCAGTGGCGCAGCCAGGTTTATTCGAACCTGCGCATCACGCAGCAGATTTACAAAGGACTCTCGGTTTCAGGCATGTTCTCGTTCGACACCTACAACTACACGAGCAACCGTTTCACCAAAACCCCGAACACCTACCACGCCACAGGACGCGACGCCAACGGCAACCTGCTCTACGAGCAAACCCGCCAGGGAACCGAAAACCTGGCCTACAGCCTCAGTGCAAAGGGTAACCGCGCCATCTATCTGGAAGCCGCAGTCAACTACCGCAACACTTTCGGCAGGCACACCGTATCGGGCATGATGCTCTTTAACCAGAGCGACGAAATCAATACCAAAGCCACCAACGTCGAAGAGGCGCTGCCCTACCGTTTCCGCGGCCTGGCAGGACGTTTCACCTACTCGTTCGACGACCGTTATTTCGGGGAGTTCAACTTCGGATACAACGGTTCGGAGAACTTCGCCCCGAAAAACCGTTACGGCTTCTTTCCGTCGGTCGGACTTGGCTGGGTAATCAGCAACGAACCCTTCTTCAGAGGCGCCACAGAGGTGATCCAGTACCTCAAACTGCGCGGCACATGGGGTCGTGTCGGCAACAGCCAGATCAGCGGACGCCGTTTCGCCTACCTGGCTACGGTCAAGGACACCAACGACACCAGTTACCAGTTCGGAAAGAACATGGACCAGACCTACGGGACTACGGCCATCGACGAATATGCCGTCGACGTAACGTGGGAGATCGCCGACAAAACCAACATCGGACTGGACATGCGCCTGCTGAACAACAAGTTCAACCTGCAATTCGACGCCTTCAAAGAGTCGCGCAAAGGCATTTACCTGCGCCGCACAAGCATTCCGTCCTATTTCGGTATGATCAACAACCCCTACGGCAACATCGGCAAAGTCGAGAACAAAGGTATCGAAATGTCGGTCAGCTATGCCAATTCGTGGCGGGACTGGTCGTTGAGCGTCATGGGTAACTACTCGTTCAACCGAAACAAGGTCCTCGAAGACGACAGCACCGTGGCCTATCCCTGGCAGAAAACCATCGGCAACAAGGTCGACCAGCGGTTCGGGCTCATCGCACTGGGACTCTTCGAAAGTCCGGAGGAGATCGCCGCAGCGCCTGTACAGGTCGGCGACACGCGCCCGGGCGACATCCGCTACAAGGACATCAACGGCGACGGCAAAATCGACGAATATGACAAAGTGCCCATCGGCTGGGGAAGTGTCCCCGAAATCGTCTACGGTTTCGGATTCTCCGTAGGCTGGAAAGGCCTCTCGCTGTCGGCCATGTTCCAGGGCGCCGCACACGTCGACGCGATCCTCAGCGGCGAAGGCGTACTGCCTTTCACGCAGGGATCGAGCCGCGGCAACCTGTTGAGCAACATCACCGACCGTTGGACCGAGGCCAATCCCCGCCAGGATGTCTTCTACCCGCGCCTCTCGATCGGCAACATGAACATGAACTACGAAGCCAGCACGTGGTGGCTCAAAAATACCAGCTACCTGCGTCTGAAAAACATCGAACTCTCCTATACGCTCCCCGACCGCTGGATGAAACGCATCCACATCAACAATGCGCGCATCTTCATACAGGGCGTCAATCTGCTTACATTCAGCAAATTCAAACTGTGGGACGTGGAACTGGGCGACGGCCGCGGCGCAAAATACCCCAACATCGGTTCCGTCAGCCTGGGTATCAATTTCAACTTCTAAAATCCCCGACAAGCTATGAAACTTAAAACAATACTCACTTTACTGGCCGCCCTCGGCATCCTGACCGCCTGCAACGACGACTTCTTCGACCAGGTTCCCGACGACCGGATCACCATCGAGCAGGTATTCCAGCGCACCTCCTACTCCGAGAAATACCTGGCTACCGTTTACAGCTACATCCGCGACGAGTCGCACCGCACCGACGGCGTGCCCTGGGACCCGTGTTCGGACGACCTGGACGTTACCTACGACCGAGAGGATTACAACTCCTTCAAGATAAACCTCGGCAACTGGAGCGCATCGTCGAACTACTACGAGTACTGGTCGCACTACTACCGGGGCATCCGCTCGGCAACCTACTTCATCCAGCACATCGGCTCGAACCAGGAGATGCTCGACGATCCTACGCGCGGCCCGATCATCGTCGAACAATACAAGAACGAAGCCCGCTTCCTGCGCGCCTGGTTCTACTATTGCCTGCTGCGCCAGTACGGTCCGTGCGTACTGCTGGGCGACGAAGTCCTTCCGGGCGACCTCGACCGCGACGATGTGAAGATGAACCTGCCGCGCAGTTCCTACGACGAGTGCGTGGATTACATCGTCGGCGAACTGGACGACATGATCGACAACAACCGCCTGCCGCTGCACTTCACCGTGCAGGCCGACAAGGATTACGGCCGGGCGACACTGGCCATGTGCATGGGACTCAAAAGCCGCGTACTGCTGCTGGCCGCCAGCGACCAGTTCAACGGCAACCCGGCCTACGCCAACGTGGTCAACACGGACGGCAAACACCTTTTTTCGACCCGAAAAGACCCCGAAAAGTGGAACAAGGCCGCCCAGGCTGCAAAAGATGTCATCGACCTGGGAATTTTCGACCTCTACAAGGAGTACCACACCGACGGAACACTCGACCCTTACCTGTCCTGCCGCAACGTTTTCCTGGAGAACTGGAACAGCGAGGTGATGATGGTCCGCATCAGCAACTACCTCAAACATTGGGAACGGTCGGCTTCACCCCGGCAGTTCAGCGGCTATGAAAGCATGGGGGCGACCCAGCAACTGGTCGACGCTTTCCGCATGAAAGACGGCACGGCCATTACCCCGGACAAGGAGAGCGGCTATTCGAAGGCGAACTACTCCGACCCCAAATCGGGCTGGGTATTCGCTCCCGCCGGGACGCGCAACATGTTCGTCAACCGCGAACCGCGTTTCTACGTCAACATCTGCTTCAACGGCGCCTACTGGATCGGCGATCAGAAAACCCGCATCCAGCTCTACTACACCGGAGGATCGGGAAAGAAAGGCACGTGGGACTTCCCGCGTTCGGGATACATCGCCATCAAAAACGTTTCGCCCTCGTCCAATCCCAAGAACGGCAACTACATCAAGCGTCCCTTCGTCATCATGCGTTACGCCGAGATACTGCTCAACTACGTCGAGGCGCTCAACGAATACGATCCCGGGAATGCGGACATCGAAACCTACCTGAACAAAATCCGCGAGCGCGGCGGCCTGGGACCGGTCCAAAGCGATCTCAACCAGAGTCAAATGCGCGAGCAGATCCGCCTGGAACGCCGCATCGAACTCTGCTTCGAGCAACTGCGCTATTTCGACACCCGCCGCTGGCTGATCGCCGACCAGACCGACGGAGGACCCTTCTACGGCATGAACGTCGACGCAGGCAACAGCTTCACCGACGAGGCGTTCTACGAGAAAACCGTATTCGAAACCCGCGTGTTCCGGCCCGAGTTCTACCTTTTCCCCATTCCCCAGTCCGAAATCAACCGCGATCCGCAGATCGTCCAGAATCCCGGATGGTAACCGTAAAAACGAATAACGACTATGAAACTTACGAAATACCTGGCTGTCCTCTGCTGCGGAACGCTCTTCGCAGCCTGCGAAAACCCGATTCAGGACGACCTGAACGTGGACAACCCCGAGAACTATACGCGTATTTACACGGTCAACGCCGTCGACGACGCCTCCAAGAACACACTCTCATTCCCGCTCGAACGCGACACGTCGCTCATGGTCTACGCCAACTTGAGCGGAATCCGCAACCCGGGATGCGATGTGACGGTCAAATTTCGCGTCGCCCCCGAACTGGTGGATACCTACAATCAGAAGCACCAGAGCAACTACCCGATGATGCTTGATGAAAGCTACACGATCGAGAACCTCGAAGCCGTGATTCCTAACGGGAAATACATCTCCTCGCCCATCCGGATCGCCATCAACAGCCAGGCGTTCGACGGCGTGGGCGTCTTCCTGCTGCCGGTACGGATCGAGAATGTGACACCCAACCTGGCCGTCAACGAATCGTTGCAGACGGCTTACCTGCGCATCAACGGCTACTACACCGAAAATCCGTTCCCGAGATACGACAGGAGCGGCTGGTCGATCGCCGGGTTTTCGACGCAGGAGGCTGAAGCGACATCAACCTACCCCAACCGCGGATTGGCCGTTTCGATCATCGACAGCGAAAACAACACCTATTGGGGTACGCAGTGGCGCAACGCCAAACCCGGCCCGCCGCACTGGATCGCCGTCGACATGGGCGCACCCAAGGAACTGCACGGACTCACGATCCGCGGACGGTCTGACAAAGAAGGCTCCGACGTTCCCAAGAGCAGCGGCAACCCGCGTATCTTCAACATCGACGTGAGCGACGACAACCAAAACTGGACCCATGCAGGGACCTTTACCGTCGAAAACCGGATCGAGAACACGGTATACCTCGACCACAAGGCAACGGGGCGCTATTTCCGTATCTTCGTCACCGCCACGCAGGCCGACCTCTACCAGACCTGCATCGCCGAAGTATGGGCATTCTGATCCGACTAACAAATTTTTAAACCAAACAAAAGACTATGAAAAAGACTATATGTCTGTGGGCGCTGCTCCTGATTGTCGTTTCATGCACCAACGACGACAATTACAACGACGAGCACGGAGACAAGGCAGTCATTCCACCCAAAGGCAGGATCATCCGCATAATGACCTACAACATCTACGGCGCACGCGCCACAAGCCCCGCCAATGCAGCCGATCTGGACGCGCTGGCCGAGGTAATCCGCCGGCAGGACCCCGACTTCGTAACCCTCAACGAGGTGGATGTCTTCACCAACCGCACGGGAAAAGACGTACACCAGGCCCGCGACCTGGCAGCCAAACTCGGTATGGAGTGGCACTTCTCGAAAGCCATCGACCGCGACGGAGGCGAATACGGCGACGCCGTGCTGTCGAAACACCCGATTATAGAGACCCGCAGTTACCGGCTCCCCTGCGCCGCTTCGCAACCGGGCGAGGACCGTTCGCTGTGCGTCATCCGCGTCGAGATCGACGGCAAAGACCTCTATGTCGCCTCGACGCACCTCGATCATCTTTCGGGCGATGCGAGCCGCCTGGTGCAGGCCAATGAGATCCGCCGTATCCGCGACACGGAACTGGACGGAGACCTCATCCTTGCGGGCGACCTCAACGCCATTCCCAGTTCGAACGTCATCGCCACGATGACCGCGTTCCTGACCAATGTCGGAACGATCGACCAATACACTTTCCCGTCGGAGAATCCCACCCGCAAGATCGACTACATACTGTATGCCCCGATCGGACACTTCGGCGTACAGAACTGCACAGTGGTTTCGCGCAGCGACCAGCAGGTCGACGGCGTCGACGCCTCGGACCACCGCCCCGTCGTGGCCGACATCCGGTTCCAGACCGAGGAAGACCTCCCGGAGAATCAGGAATAAAGCGTTCGGAAGATGAAAAAACTGCTATTCACACTCCTCGGGCTGGCAGCGGCACTGACGCTGCCGGCCCAGGATTTCAAGATCACGCATGGCCCGTGGCTGTGCGACATGACCGAAGACGGCGTAACCGTCCTGTGGACTACCAACAAACCCGCTTTGTCATGGGTCGAGGCAACCGAGGACGACGGACGCAGTTTCTACGCCGCCGAACATACCCGCCATTACGAAACCGTCGCGGGCCGCAAACAGGCGCACAAGACACTGCACGCCGTGCGGCTGAACAACCTGCGTCCCGGAACGAAATACTGCTACCGCATCTTCTCGCAGGAGGTACTCGAATGGAAACACGGAGACAACGTCCTCTACGGCAGGACCGTTGCCAGCAATGTCTACAAACGCGCGCCGTTCCGGTTCCGGACATTCCCGGCAACGGGAACCGACTGTTCGTTCGTCATCCTGAACGACATCCACGGACGCGCCGACGACATGACCGAACTGTGCCGGGAAATCAATTTCGGCAAACACGACTTCGTAATGCTCAACGGCGACATGTCCAACAGCATTGAAAATGAGGAGCAGTTGTTCCGGGATTTCATCGACGCCTCGGTAAACCTTTACGCCTCGGAGACCCCGATACTCTACAACCGCGGCAACCATGAGACGCGCGGCGTCTTCGCCGACCGTCTGCACGACTATTTCCCGACGCGCAACGGCCGTCACTACCAACTCTGCAAAGTCGGATCGGTCTGTTTCTTGCTGCTCGACTGCGGCGAAGACAAGCCTGACACGGACATCGAATACGGAGGGCTTGCCGACTACGACGCCTATCGCCGCGAAGAGTGCGAATGGCTCCGCAGGGCGGTGGCCTCCGAAACCTTCCGCAACGCCTCGGCACGCGTCGTCTTCCTCCATATTCCGCTCGACGGCGGAACGTGGCACGGCAGCAACCACCTCCGGAATCTGTTCCTGCCGATCCTCAACGAGGCCAGCATCAATATCATGTTCTCCGGCCACACGCACCGCTACGGCTTCCACCCGGCAAACGACGAAGTTCGGTTCCCGGTCGTGGTCAACGGCAATCAAAGCTACATACGGTGCGACATGACGGGCGACCGAATCGCGATCCGAATCGTCGGTCCCGGCGGACGTGTCGCACACACACACGAATTTCCACTCCGCTAACGAGGCGGAAAAAGCAATGCCCTGCACCGTTTCGGTGCAGGGCATCTTCTGTTTTTCAGAGGAAAAGCCGCAGAAATCCGCTGCGGCTGAGCCGGAGCCGAAGCTGGGAGAGCGCCGCCCCGATATGCTTTTCGACGGTCTTGACGCTGATGTTGAGCCGCTCGGCGATCTCCCGGTTTTTCAGGCCTGTCGTGCGGCTCAACAGGAACACCCGGCGGCACTGCTCGGAAAGTCCCGAAATGCAGCAGTCGATCTCCTCGCTCAACTGCGATAACTGGAACTCCTCTTCGATATGGTCGGCGACAAGCGTACGAATACAGACATCCAACTCGTCCAGTCCGGATTCCCCCCCCCCGCCATTTTTTGGAGCGCAGCAAATCTATGGCACGGTTCTTCACGGCGACAAACAGCAGCGGCAGCAGCGGCCGGTCGAAGTCCACCTCCTCCCGCCGTTCCCACAAGGCAAGAAAGACATCCTGCACGATGTCTTCCGACGCCTTGCGGTCATGGACCATCTGAAAAGCCCGTGCACACAAGGGTTCATAGTGATCGCGGAATAGTTGCTGAAAATACGCCGAATGGTTTTCCACAGTTTTCTCAAAATATGTCGGAATACTCCGAATCATTCAAATATAGCGATAATTCGGGAAATTGCAAAATTTGGACTGCCGCCAACTATCTCCGTCTTCGAGTAGATTCCACACCGCAGGGCATCCTGTCCCCGCTGCGCGGGGCACAGGCACAAAAAAGGCAGGACCGCTCTTGCGGGTCCTGCCTTTAATTTATCCTGCCGCCGTTACCTTCCGGCGATGCGGCAGTATCTGTCGTAGCGTCCTATCACGTCGTTCACGTAGGCCAGCGTCTGCCGGCTGCCGGTGAATCGTCCGCATCTGACCACTTCGTTCTCGTAGAATTCCGGCTCGGCCTTCAGCGTAAGGTACCGGGCCACGACCTCCCACGAGTTGGGGTTCTCCCCGTTCAGGCGGGCCAGACGGCGGGCGTCGTTCACATGGCCGATACCGCTGTTATACGAGGCCAGGATGATGCTCATGCGGTCTTTTTCAGGTGTCCCTTCCGGAAAACGGAGCGACGACATGATCTTCGACATCAGTTTGTTGGCCAACCAGATATTGGTCCTCGGATCGGTGATCTCGGCCGCGGGGACGTCGAACTGACGCGCCACCGAAGGCATGATCTGCATCAGGCCGCGGGCCCCGCTGCGCGAGGTGATGTCGGGCGTGAAGCGCGATTCGTGGTAGGCGATGGCGCTCATCAGGCGCCAGTCGTGGCCCTCCTCTTCGCTGATGTTGCGAATCAGATTGTCGTAGGCCGAAATGACGTAACTGCCCTCGGGGAGCAGCGAGTGGTGCATCTCGGCCAGTGCGTCCAGTGCGTCGTCCGTCGCGGGTGCGCTGAACTGGGCGTTGAAGCCGTAAAATGTCGTAAGAATGGTTAAGAACGCAAACGTTAATACGGTCTTTTTTAACATAAAATGTTGTTTTGCGGGCAGCTTACACCGCGCAGAACAGCACGTCAATCATAGAATCCCCATGAGATACCGATTTTGAACATGCCCGGATTGAGCGGATAGCGAGCCGCCGAGAAATATTCTCCGTTACCGAACAGTCCCTTGTTCACATGCTGATATTTCAGGAATATCCGCATTCTCTTCCACTTTCCCATGACGAAAGCGTCCATATAGGGGTAATTCCCCGTCTCGACCTCCCGTTGGTTGTAATACACCGACAGAGCCGGATTGTAACCGGGCGCATAATACTTGGTATTATAGCGTCCGTCCAGACCGATCTGCAGGCGCAGCACATCGCGCACGACCCAGAATTCGTAGTAATACGACAGGAAGGCGCTCAAAAGCGGAACGGGTACAACATCTTGATCCGTGCTCCACTGCAACAATACCCTGTTGTCCAAATGAAGTCCGCCTAAACGGAAATCTTTGCGAGCATACACACTCGTGAGGCTGACGTTGCCGCTGTGCTGGGCGACGTTGCTGTCCGACGCATAGTAAATCTTGTCGGAGACGACTCCCTGCCATGCCCCCGCTTCGAACGCGAAATCGGGAACCGAAAACTTGACCTCGAACCGAGTTTCATTCTCCTTGCTTAAAGGAGTGTTCCATATATAATGGTTAGAGAACAGATTCTCCTGCCAGTAGGTCGGCGAGCGGCGGTCCATCGAGAACCGGCCTTCGAGAATCAGGGGGTGTCCGCGCAGATAGCCTTTCAGCGCGAGGTGCGCGCCGATCGAGAGATCTCCGCCTCTGTATCCCGACGGGTAGAAACGGAGGTTTCCGTCCCAGTCGACATATTTCTTTATCTTTCCGCTGACGGAGCCGTAAAAGAAGTAACTCGTCTTGTTGACCTTCGTGTACTTCCCCGTCAGGTAATCTTTCAGTTCGAATTGCGAGTAGGTGTGCATGTCGATGCCGATGCCGGCGTCGAGCGTCCCCACGATTCCGTTCCGGTCCCAGGGCTGCGCCTGCACGAAGAAGCGGTTCGAAATGTTCCGCTCGTAGATCGAGTCGCGCGTCTCCGCAGGGTTGATGAACCAGTTGTCGTAATAATGCCCCTCCGCGGAGACGAAATCGCCGTTCTCGTCCCGGTGGTCCCGTTCATTCGTATAAGGCTCGTTCCTGTCGGTGTAGACCTTGCTCCACGAACTGTACTCGAACGAATGGCCGATATACACCGCCGAGAGGTTCGCCATCGAGAAATCGCTCTCCGTGAGCCGTTGCAGCGGAATGCCGTAGGACTGCGTGACGAAGAAGGCGTTGTTGCGGTAGAGGTTCCTGGCCTCGGCGTCGGCCAGCCGCATCGGCACGCCCGAAGGCATCTCGAACGTCGTGTCCGCAATGGCCCACTCGCCGACCACGCCGCCGTTCTCCTGCTGCTCGATGTGGTTGTTGTAGTAGCCCGCATGGACCGAATACCGCCTGCCCGTGTGGCTGACGGCCACCGCAAGGTTGTGGTTCTTGGTCCGCGACCAGACGTACTGGCCGCGCGTGCCCCGCGCCTTGTAGTCGATGTTGAAACCCGTCGTCGGAGAGATGTTCTGCGCATGCATGATGCCGAAATTCTCCTCACGGAAACGCTTCTGCCCCGACTCCGCGTAATTCATCCGGATCATCGGCTTCTTCGTGTTGTAGAAGGGCACGTTCTCCATGTTGTAGGTGTACGCGTAGTAGGGACTCGCAAAACTGAAGTCAAAGAACTGCGGACGCCGGAAATAGTTCAACGGCAGCGACGTCTGGCCCAAAGCCCCCTGGGCGATGTCGCCCACGTCCTCCCGGTAGAACGGATAGTCGATCCGGTAATCGGTCAGCGTGGTGTCCAAAGGCCCGATCTCGACGCGGTTGAAATCGCGGCTCACGTGCCATTTGAAGTTGTTCAGCGCGCGGATCGAGTCATTGAAAAAATAGGACTCGAGCGGCTTGCGGATTTTCCGTTCCTTCTTGGTGGTGTCCTGCGGCTGCTGGTTCTCGCCCTCCTCGCCTTCGGTCTGCTCGTAGGGATTGCTGCCGTAGAGGTTACCCGTCTGGCCGTTGCGCTGCGCGCGCTGCAAGATCTTCGCATCGAAGCCCTGGGAGCGCACCGCCTCGGGCGCTGCAAAAAACAGACCGAGCAGGAGCGTCAGCAATATGCGGTTCGAAAATCTCGACATGTCAGCCAAAGAGCGGAAATCCGCGGCAAATGTAATTAAAAAATTTTAAATATACAACTATTCGGCTTTCCCACAGCCTTTTGTCCGGCAGGCAAGCCCCCGCACGAGCGAAACGAGGATATACAGCACGATGATCGCCGGCACGGCGTAACCGCGCAGGAGGACGGCCGTCACGACGGCCGCGATGATGAATCCGTAGCGCAGTTCGTTCCCTTTCCAGCCGAAGCCGTGGAATTTGAGGGCGAACATCCTCACATTCGAGATCATCAGCAGTCCCACGACCACGGCAATGGCCGAAATCGCCTCGCGCGGAAGTTCCAGTCCGCTGGTCTCGAACAACAGCCCCAGCGAACCGCAGAGCATCGCCGCCGCCGGGCTGGGCAGTCCGCAGAACTCCGTGCGCTGCGTGTCGTCGATATTGAATTTCGCCAGCCGCAACGCGGCGCAGGCCGTAAAGACGAAAACGACCAGCCCCGGATACCCTTCGGGCAGCCAGATGCCGGGCATCCATTGATAGAGCGAATACATGATCGCCGCCGGGGCCAGTCCGAATGAGATGTCGTCGGCCAGCGAATCGAGTTGCAGCCCGATGGGCGAACTCTGGTTGAGCAGACGCGCTGCGAAGCCGTCGAAAAAGTCGAACACGGCGGCCAGAACCATCAGGCCGAAGGCCAGCTTCAGGTCGCCCCAAACCAGCGCCGAAACCACCGCCACCGAACCGCAGAACAGGTTCGACAGAGTCAGCAGATTGGGTATCGTGAAGAGTTTGATTTTCATTGCCGGGGCGAAAATTTAATTTTCCAATAGGCGGCAAAGTTACTAAAATATTTTTATCTTTGTCGAAGTTAACTCCATATAATAACTCATGTCAAGCAATAAATATTGTGTCATCATGGCGGGCGGCATCGGGACGCGCTTCTGGCCCAAGAGCCGGCAGTCGATGCCCAAGCAGTTCCTCGACATTCTCGGGACGGGCAAATCCTTCATCCGCCACACCTACGAACGCTTCGCAAAAATGGTTCCTGCGGAGAATTTCCTCGTGGTGACCAACGATAAATACAAGAGCCTGGTTCTCGAACACATCCCGGAAATCGGCGAAAAACAAGTGCTCTGCGAACCCGTGGGCCGCAACACGGCCCCCTGCGTGGCCTATGCGGCCTACACGCTGCTGAAACGCAATCCCGATGCCGAAATGATCGTCACCCCGGCGGATCACCTGATCCTCAACGAAGACGACTTCCGGGCGATCATCGCCGAGTGTCTCGACTTCGCCTCGGAGCACGACGCGCTGATGACCGTGGGCATCAAACCCACGCGTCCCGACACGGGCTACGGCTACATCCAGGTCTCGGACGACAAACCCATCAGCAAGGTCAAGTGCTTCACCGAGAAGCCCGACATCGAACTGGCGCGGGTGTTCCTGCAATCCGGTGAGTTTTACTGGAATTCGGGCATCTTCGTGTGGAAGGTGCGCTCGATCGTCGAGGCCTTCGAGAAATACCTCCCCGAGCACCACGCGCTCTTCAGCGGCGTGATGCGCGCCATCGGAACCGACGCCGAGCGCAACGTCGTGGAGATCGCCTTTTCGGAGTGCCGCGCCATCTCGATCGACTACGGCATCATGGAGAAGGCCGACAACGTCTACGTCCGCTGCGGCGAGTTCGGCTGGAGCGACGTCGGGACATGGGGTTCGGTCTACCAGCATTCGCGCAAGGACCGCTATGCCAACGCCGTGCCCGAAGAGGGCTGTTACCTCTACGACACACGCAGTTCGATCGTTTCGCTCCCGAAGGACAAGATCGCCGTGATCAGCGGACTGAAGGAGTACATCGTCGTGGACACGGACGACGTGCTGATGGTCTGCCCCCGCTCCGAGGAGCAGAACATCAAGAAATTCATCGACGAAGTCAAGTTCCACAACGGCGACAAGCACATCTGATTCCTCGTCCAGAAACGGGGCAGTCATGCAAAAAATCCGGACCGGCGGCAGCGCCGATCCGGATTTGATCATTTCTCTCCGCTCCCCGAGCGCTTCTTCATATGGCTTACGAAATATTTGGGCAAGACCCCGAACTGTTTTTGGAAGCACTTGGCAAAATACGACGCCGAATTAAATCCGGTCATGTAACAAATCTCGTTAATCCGGTATTCACCGTCCAACAGCAATTCGGCAGCCTTTTGCAGCTTTATCAATCGGATAAAGTCGTTAGGAGGCATATGCAGCAAGCCTTTGATTCTCCGGTGCAGATTGGAACGGCTCATCGCCATATACCGCGCAATGTGGTTCACCGTGAGATCCTGTTCGGATATATTGCTGTTTATAATGTCCGTCAACCGATTCAAAAACAGCTGGTCCGCTTTATTCAGACGGTTCGGATCTACGGAAAAACAAGATCCGATGAGCGGGGTTTCCCTGAACAGCGACCGATTTTCCAATATCGTGGCAATCTGCGCCATCAGGTAATCGCCCGAAAAAGGTTTCTCAATGTATGCGGCCGCACCGGCTTCCAACCCGGCTATTTTGGATGCCGTGTCCGACTTGGCCGACAACATGACAATCGGAATGTGCGAATAATTCTTGCGGGCCTTCAGAAACTTACACAACTCGAACCCGTCCATTTGAGGCATCATCACGTCGGTTATGATAAGATTCACATCCTCACTGTCCAGCATTCCGAAAGCTTCATCGGCATTGTCGGCAACGGAAACCCGATACGATTTCGACAGCAGCCGTCGCAGGAAATCCAGCATCCCCTTATCGTCGTCGATAACCAGCACATGACATAACTGTCCGTCGGTTTTAGTCCGCAGCAGCGCCGGCATCTCCGGAACGGGGTCCGTTCCCTCCCCGCGTGGCGGAATATCCGTCCCGGCCGTGGCGGAGGGGGGGGGAACTGCTTTCTTCTGCCAGGGAAGGTCCACGACAAAACGGGATGACGATGCATCCGAAAAGACCGAAATGTTACCTTCATGCTGTTCTACCAGATGCTTTACCAACGACAGGCCCAATCCGGTTCCGCCTTTAGCGTCGCCCTTTATCTGGAAAAACGGCTCAAATATTTTCCCGAAGTATATTCCGGGAATAGCATCGCCGTCGTTTTCTATGGAAATGACGACCCGGTCTCTTTCCGGAGCGGCCTCAAGGCAAAGCCCCACCCTATTCTGCGCATGTTTCACGGCATTGTCCAGCAGATTGCATACGATCTTGGTCAAAGCCTCTTCGTCCGCATAGAGCACGACCTGGTCATCGGGAACCGAGACGCAGGACCGGATTCCCTTCTGCTGCATCTTCTGGGCAAACTGCAACATACATCTTTCCAGCAGATCGTTCAAATTCACATCCGACCGATTGAGCGCGAATCCCGCACTGTCGATTTTCTGAAAATCGAGCAGTTGATTCGACAGATTCAGCAGCCGGTCGATATTGGCACCCATGATTTTGAGGTTCTCCTTATAATCCGAAGGCCTGATCCCCGGGCGGACGATCTGTTCGTAAGGCCCCCGGATCAACGACAACGGAGTTCTTATTTCATGGGTTATATTCGTGAAAAACGCGATCTTCGCCCTGTATTCCTGCCGTTCCTGCTTCCGCTTCAATTCCCTGATCTCGAAATCGCTCCTTTGTCTTGTTTTACGCACATACCAGCTGACATACAGCCAGACAATCACGACTATGGACAGCACGTACACGACATAAGCCATCGTAGAGGCATAAAATGGCGGGCGAATCTCGATTTCAAGCCGGGCCGGCTGATCGTTCCACATTCCGGTTCCATTGGCTCCCCGGACCTCGAAAACATATTTCCCGGGAGGCACATTGGAGAAGGTAACACTCGGTTGTTCTATTTCAATCCAGTTATCAATGTAGTTGCGCATGATATACCGGTATTGATTCCGGCTGGAGGCATTGTAGCTGAGCATGGCAAAATCTATGGTAAACAGCGATTGGTCGTACCGGAGTTTGATTTTATCCGTATACGGCATGGAGGCATTCAGCGGAGATCGCGGGCCGCAGATCTCGGAAGACCGGTCGTTCAACTTCAAATCGGTCATTACGACAGGAGCGAGATTGGAGCTCGTTATGAACTGCTCCGGAGAAAAGCTCACAAAACCGTTGATCGTGCCGAAATAGAGTTTGCCGTTCAAATCCCTGAATCCCGACTTATAGTTGAACTGATCGCTGGTCAGCCCGTTGCCGGAGGTATAAACTTTCAGGTTTCCCGACAGCGGTTCATAACAGGCCAGCCCCTTGTTCGTACTGATCCACAGATTTTTATTTTTATCCTCGATCACTTTATACACGACATCGTTCGGGAGTCCGTCCCGAGTCGTATAAGCCGTCAAATCGCCCGAAGATGGCGTATAGCGCACCGCACCCCGTCCTTCCGTACCGAACCAGATATGAAAGGCACTGTCCTCATTGATGCTGACAACATGTTTGAGAAGGCCTTCATCCCCGGATTCCACCTGCCCCCACTTCCCCGTATGGGGATTATAGGTAATGACCCCCCGGTTATACGCGGCGAAATAGATGATCCCGTCGTCTCCCTGATAAATATCGTATATGAACAAATTTTCAGGGATCTCCCTCACGAGTTCGAACGCCCCGTCTTCGGGATGAAACAGGCAGAGACCGTAAGTCAGCCCCACCCAAATGCGGCCGTCGTGATCCCGGAATATCGAGAAAACGCTGTCGTCGGGAAGCATTTGCGAACCCAATGCGACAATCTCATTCGTCTTCAGATCCATTATATTGAATCCGCCGAAGAAAGTCCCGATATAGAGCCGGTCGCCATCCACGCATAATCCGTGAACGTTATCGCAGGAGAGACCGCTGTTACGGCTGTTATAGTGAGTAAATTTCCCGGATACGGGATCAAAGCGGTTCAGTCCCTGATCTTCGGTCCCGATCCAGATGATGCCGTTTTCATCCCGGACGAATTCCCGCACGGCCTTCCCGCTCAAGCGATCGGAATGGCCGATGGGATAAAACTTATCGAAAATCAACGACGACGAGGGCGGAAGATAATTGACGCCTCCGAAATAAGTTCCGATCCACAAGGCTCCCTCCTTATCGCAGTAAATGGAATATACGGCTTTGCAGGAGAGCGAATAGGGATTTCCCAACTCCTGATTTACATGCCGCGTTTTCCGGGTCACACAGTCATATATGTATATGCCGTTTTCAGTCCCGACCACAACTTCCCGGCTGTTGCGGACAAAGATAGCCCGCACGAACAAATCCTTGTGCCCGGAATCCAGAAGCAGCGGCTGGCAGGTTCCCATATAGGGATTAAATGAAAACAGGCCGTCTTTCATCGTACCCAAAAGCAGCTGATTCTGCTTGTCCAGCACAATCCGGCTGACATCCGAAAGCCCTTTCAGACGGTGGCGAACGAACCGGTCCGTTTCCCGGTCGTACCTGTCCAATCCTCCGTTCTGGCTGCCCACCCACAAATTGCCGTCTCCGTCGAAACACAGATCCCACACATGAACCGAGCTGAGCGAAGTCGTATCACCCGGAACGGGTTCATACAATTCGAGGGATTCGTCCCTCCGATCATATCGGAAAACACCCTGCCAATTAACCCCGATCCACAGATCGCCCGACGAATCGCATTTGATGGAGCTGACCTCCCGGGAAATCACATCGCCCCTCTCCGTCGCCACGTCGAATTTCCGGAAATTTTCGGTTTCCGGATTATAAATGTAAACACCGACATTGGTCCCGATCCAGATCAGGCCATCGGCATCTTCGTACAATACCCGGATGAAATTATTCCCGATCGACATCGGGTCGGCGGCATCGTGTTTGAATACCCGGAACCGGTAGCCGTCATACCGCGTCAGCCCGTCTTTCGTTCCCAGCCAAATGAACCCGAGATGATCCTGCAATATGCAGCACACCGTATTCTGGCACAACCCGTCTTCCACTCCGATATGGGTAAAGTACAAATTATTGGGAAGCGTAACCTGCGCCGACAAATGCGTACAATAAAGCAATACAACGAATAATACATTGACGAATTTCATATCGAGAAAGTAGGTGACAGACTTTAGAGACGACTTCAGGACATCCGGGATTTACAGAAAGCGCAATAGCAGATATTTCGAATTTAAAATTATAGCTAAATTCCCTAATTTCAAAATCCGATTTTACCAAAAAACAACCCAAATGTCCAATCACATCCCGAATTCCGGGTGAAATCCGCCGTTGTCGACATTCATAACACTCTTTGGGCATATTGTAGCATGCGACGCCCTGAAACGCCTTTATATTTGCAACAACCGCTATACCCCTCCCCGAACTTCAACATCGACAACAAACCGACATGAAACAAGTTCTCGTCTGCATCCTCTGCCTGAACATCTCCCTCCATGCTTTCGGACAACGGAACTACAACGGACCGTATTCCGGCAAATTCCTCGACCGTGTGGCATTCCCGATCGGAGGAATGGGAGCCGGCATGTTCTGCCTGGAAGGGACCGGCGCGGTCTCCCATATGTCCGTACGCCACCACATGGACTTTTTCAACGAGCCGGGCATGTTCGCAGCCATACACCTGAAAGGCGTGAAAAACGGTTCCAAAGTCCTTGAAATCAAATGTCCGGACTGGAAGAAATTCGGACGCCCCAAATCCGGCCGCGGAAACGGACAGACGCTCCTCGGCATGCCCCGTTTCGACAATGGACAATTCACATCCCGTTTTCCGTTCGCCGAGATCGTCCTGCAGGACCAAGACATACCCATAGACATTCGGATAACAGGCTGGAGTCCCTTTATTCCGACCGACGCTGACAACTCCGGTCTGCCGGTCGGAGCCTTGGAATACACGTTCACGAATACGTCCGACGAAGCTGTCGAGGCCGTATTCTATTACGGAGCGAACAATAATTTCATGTCTGCGAACCACAAGACGGCGGCAGCCTCGATACTTCCGACTGCTACGGGCTTCATCCTCACGCAGGAGGCAGTCCCCGACGGCAGGGAACCATGGGTCGAAGGCCATTTCGCCATTTTTACCGGGGACCCGGCGACAGTCGTCAACCACTGCTGGTTCCGGAGCGTATGGTTCGACCCGCTGACATTCGCATGGCGGGATATAAGCGAGGGGAAACTGACTTCGAATCCACCTTCGAACGATGCCAAAGCGGCTTCGCTGGCCGTACCGCTAAAGCTCGGACGGGGAGAAAGCAAAACCGTAAAAGTACATCTGGCATGGTACGTTCCGTCATCAGGCAACCATATCGGAGGCGACGCCCGCAACGACCGGGACCGGGGTCCCTGCTACGATCCGGCCGACTACGAAGGAATCCCGTATTACTATAAACCCTGGTATGCCTCCCGGTTCGAAGGCATCAATGACGTCATCGCATATTGGAGAGCGCACTATGACGATCTGCGAAAGAAATCGGAGCTTTTTGCGGAAGCCTTCCACGCGTCGACGCTTCCACCGGAGGTGACCGAGGCCGTAGCCGCCAATCTGTCCATCCTGAAATCTCCGACCGTAATGCGGCAACACGACGGCCGGCTATGGTGCTGGGAAGGCAACAACGATTCGAGCGGAAGCTGCCACGGCACATGTACGCATGTCTGGAACTACGCCCAGGCCCTGCCGCACCTGTTTCCCGACATGGAGCGCACCCTGCGCGAAACGGAATTCATGGTCGACCAGGACAGCCGGGGACATCAGACATTCCGGGCGAATCTTCCGATCCGTCCCGTCGAACACGGATTCCATGCGGCATGCGACGGCCAGTTCGGAGGCATCGTCAAGGCTTACCGGGACTGGCGTATCAGCGGGGATACGGAATGGATCAAACGGCTCTATCCGCTGATTAAATCGAGTATCGACTATTGCATCCGCACATGGGACCCGAAAGAAAAGGGTGTCATCGAAGAGCCGCACCACAATACATACGACATCGAGTTCTGGGGACCGGAAGGCATGAGCATGAGTTTTTACGCAGCGGCTCTCCGCACAATGGTCGAATTAAGCAAAACGTTCCGGGACGATCCGACCCGCTACGAGTCGCTGCTGCACAAATGCCTCGCCTACATGAACGGGAAACTGTTCAACGGCGAATATTTCGTTCAGGAAATCCGCTGGACCGACCTCCAGGTTCCGGACCCCACGCAACAAGAACGTTATTACCGCGACTATTCGCCCGAGGAAACAGCCGTACTTATGCAGGAAGGGCCTAAATACCAGTTCGGGAAAGGCTGTCTCTCCGACGGGGTCATCGGCGGCTGGATGATCCGTACCGCAGGGCTGGACGATCCGATGGATCAGGAAAAAACAGCTTCGCATTTGCGTTCCGTACACCGGTACAACTACCTGCCCAGCATGAAAAACCATGCAAATCCCCAAAGGCCGACATTCGCCATGGGGGCCGACGACGGAGGGCTTGTACTCTGCAGCTGGCCGCACGGAGGCCAGCCCAGCCGGCCGTTCGTTTACAGCAACGAAGTGTGGACCGGAATCGAATACCAGGTTGCCGCACACCTGATCTTTCTGGGCGAAACGGAGAAGGGGCTGGAAATCATACGCACGGTCCGGAACCGGTACGACGGGCGAGTCCGCAATCCGTTCAACGAGTATGAATGCGGACATTGGTATGCACGGGCCATGTCGAGTTACAGTCTGCTCCAGGCATTGACGGGAATCCGTTACGACGCCGTCGACAAAACGCTTTATATCGACCCTGCAACAGACGGCGACTTCACCTCCTTCCTCTCCACGGCAGGGGGCTTCGGCACAGTGGAACTGAAAAACGGAAAACCGGCCGTCACGACCTACTACGGCAATATCGACATCCGGCATTGCATGCTGCGCGGCAAAAAAGCGAAAGTCCGGACCGTTAACTTATAACGCCGGAAAAGAGGAGGCCTGCGCCCTCCTCTTTTCCGGCATGAACGGCTCCGAATATCCGTCACGGCAATAACTGCGACATCCTGGCCGCAAATATCGCGGCCATCTTTCGCTGAATGTACTGATCCTTTCCCCGCAACGGATGCCACCCGACCCGCACTCCATTCACCACCTGCGTATCGTCGGCATAAATCAAACTGATCTGCCCGCCCGTGACGGGATGCGGCATGTGACGCGAGAATCCGATGTTGGCATCGAATTCCACAAGGGGAAGCCCCCACTTCGCAGCCAACTTCCGCACGCTTTCATTATAAACCGTGCGTGCGTCGTGCCAATGCGTACACAGGACGATCAAAGCCGGTTTACCCGATTGGGAACGGTAGTACTTCGAATCCGGGTCGTCCCGCAGGTTGTAACAATCGGACATATACCGTTTGATGACAAAATCGAACCCTTCCGCATAATTTCCCGTTTCAAGGCAGGAAGCGCATTCCTCCCAGCATTTACCTTTACCGAGGTCTTCACTGACGTACACGTCCCTGTCATGGACCTGCATGATCACCAAAGCATCCATCCGTTCAAGTTCTTCCCTGGAATACAACGTACCGTCGAGCATCATCTTCACGGTGGATAAAATGGACTGCCCGCCGACAGCCCGGTTGATCGGCGTCGCCCCGATGCGCTCGCAGCCGGTTTCGAACCAGGTATTGGAAGGAGATGCGAAGGAGGCGCCTGTCAATACGAATGTGTATCCCGCCTGCCCGCAGGCTGCGGCCGGATACAACAACAACAGAGCGGCGGATACTATAAAACAGCGGAATTTCATAACTCACAAGATAAAAAATGCCCGACAGCCATTCCCGCCGAGCATTCCGGTTTCACAATGTCAATAGCGCGGACTCACCTTTTCCTGCACCTCGGTATAGTCTCCCGAAGCGTTGGTGATGACCGTATACTTCAGATCGAACGATTTCGTTTCCGGATCGTATGTACTCACCGTTCCGTCCGTATTGGTCAGGGGCCATGAATAATTGCCGTAATACCCCACCATATCGACCGTATTGTCCTCTTTTATCGTGAGCCGGAACAAATTTATGGCGTTCGCTCCCCAGCCGCCGATAAAATTGCAGTCGTACGTATTGTCATTCGCCCGTTGCAGAATCTTTCCGTAATTGGACCACGCAATCGGATTACCGGCCTTACCGCCCGTATATTGGACACGCGAGCCAGTGGAAACATAGGTCAGGAACTGCTTCGCATACCGTTTGGGAATCGTATCGCATGCACCTTTTTCGGGAATATAATAGCAGACCACCTCGAACGAAGAGCTTTCATCCCCCAGCACATTGCCCACATCGTCGAACTTCGTCACCAAAGCCTGATTGGCCGGGTCCTTCTCCGAAGTGACATGTATCGTCTCCCGTTTTCCCGTGGATTTCTCCGTATAAACAATCTCCGAATAGGCATTCAGCATATCCGCATCTCCCCAGACTATCTCTATCGAATTGCTCTGCGTCTCCGCATTCGGCGTGACCGTAACCGACGAAATGGCGCGCTGCCGCAGCCCGTTGATATAAGCATCCCCGTACACATGGCCCGAAACGGTCTGGATCATGGAATACAGGCCTTCGACATTGCGGTTATACACCTCGAAATTGAAATTTCCCTCCCCGAGGCCCTCTATGAATACCGAATCCTTCTGCATTCCGGGAGTCGTTCTTACAAAAGGTTTCACAAGCGAATCCTGCCTGAAATTCCAATAGATGACGGTGCTGTCAATCTTGGGGTCCGAATTCATATACCAGCTCAGCATCGTCCGATTAAGGCCGCCATGAGCTTTCAGCGAATCGACCCGGCCGATATAGATTTTTTCCGGCCGGCCGGAATATTGCTCATGGATGCTGTCCATGTCTCCGCAGGCAGTCGCCGCCAACGAGGCCACCGCCCCTGCCAACAAAATTTCAAATATGATTTTCATAGTCTAAAGTCTTTTATTTCTGGGGAACCGTATTATCACCGTACATGCTGAGCTCGGACAGCATGAAATAATCGTTCAAGGCCCGCGGAGGATATATATCGGGGTGTGAACCGGCCCCGCTCCACGTACGGCGTACGACAAACCGTATATAATGAATCGGTTCGGCATCAATGGGAAAGTCGAAGGAGAAACCCGCTCCGCAGGCCGCCAGAAATATCTCCTGCTGGTTGGCTCCTTCCGGCACATCCGGCTTCACGATCTCGAATTCACCGAGGCATTGCCAGTCGTTTTTCCAATGCTCTTTCGCTACCGGATCACCGCCCTCTTCCGGCTCGTCGAATTCCGGAATGTCCTGCCAATAATAATCATGCCCGGAGAGCATCTCCGTCTTCAGCGCAGAGGTTCCCCACACTTCGAAATTACGCACGTTGATGCTTCCGAACGGCTCCGATGCGGTCCGCAGACGGGGATACAGCACAACGCGGCTCATTTTCATCCGCTCGCCCAGATCAATGGTGAACATATGTCCGTTCCCGAACTTGCTGCCAGACAGCCAGGCGTCCGAGTTGGTATTGATGGACGTGTGCCAGGTTCCGTTGCACACATTGGAAAACGCCCAGGTATCGCTTACGACATCGCCCGGCAACCTGACGCGGGAAAACGGCTTCTTCGACATCGTCTCATAATAAGGCGTCGTAGTCAGCTCCAGGGTATCGGACGTATTCCCCCAGTTGTCGATCAGACACGCGCCGAACGTAGCCTCTTCGGCCTCGAACCCACGGAACGTCTCCTTCACCTCTTCGAGCCGGGAGAAACGGTATTCGTTGTCCCGGAATTCGCCGTTCTCATCCTTAACGAGGAATGCGACTCCGACCTCCGTGTTGAAGCGATTCTCCCAAAAAACCGACACGCCGCCGAAATCGGTCACCATCGAAAGCGTCTGCCGGACGAGGTAAAGCGGAGCAGTCAGGGGTTCGAAGGTTTTGACAACGGGTTCCGACCTCACTCCGTTCCGGGAAACGGTGTAGAAAGCAACCGTTACCGGATCGGTCGTAGCAAATCCTTCCATACGAATGGTATTGCTGTAAACCGACGATCGTTCGACGCATTTCTTACCATTCCGTTCATACTCGGCCATGACATACATGACCTCTTCGGAATCCGGGATCGAATACGTCGCAATCCCGCCTCCGTTAATCGGCGTTATGACATAATCTTCGATCACGGGAGGCTCCGGACCTGCCGGGCCTTCATCTCCGCTGCATCCGGACATCGTCGTCAGAGACGCCGAACACATAAAAAACACTATCGCTGCATATATCCGTTTCATATCAATTCCATTTTTCATTACCACCCGAACGTCTGTTCCAAATTCCTGTTCACAAGCAAATCATTGAGGCTCAACGGCCACAGGTACTCCTTAAACGACACCGAACGGCCCGGATACACCTCTTTCCGGACATAATAGGCTTCGGCCTTGCTTCCAAGGTTATCCCACCCATAGGTTGCCTGGGACCAATGCTGCTGCGCTGTTTTCCACCGGCGCATGTCCCAAAAGCGCTGACCTTCGAAAGCCAGCTCGATCAGCCGCTCCTTCCGGATGATCTCCCGCATATCCGCCTTGTACTTCGGCCGATCGGGATAATTGGAATACTGGCTCCAGGCATTCACGACCCCTTCCAGGCCGTTCACGGCCCGCACTTTGTCGATCCACTTGTAAACCTCGTCATCCGGTTCGTCCTTCACTTCGTTGAGCGCCTCGCTGTAAAGCAGATACAAATCCGCCAACCGGAGCAACGGCATCCGATAATTATAACCGCTGTACACGGGACCCGTGGACTGGCCCTGGCTGGCGCTCGTCTCGAATGCGACGAGTTTCTTGACCATATACCCCGTAACAGAGCCATTTCCCGGCTCCCCGTATCTCATTTTGAGCATATTGAAACTGGCCCCCGCATTCGACGTCGTGGTCGTCAGTTCATAATAGCCCCGGTCGAAACCGAGACTTCCGTAAAATCTCGGCTCCCTTTCCATATTCAATTTCGCCGTGATTTCATTGACCCCGACAAAATGTCCGCTGAAGGAGCCGGCTTTCACGATATCGAAATTGTAGCGGTCCGCATAGGGCCAGGACTTGTCTTCCTCAATGGGAACTCCGTTGCTCGTATAAAACAGCTCCGCCATATTCGCCGAAGCGGCCATCATGCCGATTTCGGAACGCGTATCTTCGCTGAAGACCTTCGCCATCAATGCCCGCTGCATATTCCCATACGATGGGAAAGCCCCGAGTCCCGAACCTTTCCCCTGGCCGAAACTCGCCGTAGACGCCCAGACCTGTCCCGGATTCCATCGTTCGGTCACAGCCTTGCGGACAGTCATGGCTTTAGCCTGCTCGTCGTCCATGGCCATCGACCCGGTAAATTTGCTTTTATCGAATTCATAAAGCGCGTGTCCGGCAAAATGGCACGTGTCGATCGCTTCTTTCAACGCTTCCGCAGCGCGTTCCCACTTTTCCCGGCTGAACGTCGGAGAGACCAGCTGCCTTCCCCGGTTATCGGTCCAATTCGCATAGTCCGAATTTCCGTTGAACAACGGACTGGCCGCGAGCACGAGGGCTTTGGCCCGGATTCCCAGCGCGACGCTCTGCGTGATGCGTCCGTCGTCCTGAATAGGATTGGGCGGTGTCGTCGGCAAATCGGGCGCGGCCTCCTCAAGCAGGTTCACGATGTAATCAATACATTCGTCCACGGGTTCCCGGTATACCATCGTCTCTTCGGTAGGGGTCGAAATATCCAGATTTCTGTCGACGATGGCGACCGGGCCGTACAAAGACACCAACCAATAATGGTAGTAAGCCTTCAGGAATTTCACTTCGGCAATCCATCGTTTCCGTTCATATTCCGGAATATCCCGGGGCGTGCCGATTCCTTCCAGAAAGATGTTGCAGTAACGGATCGCCCGATACATTGTCGGCCAATAGTTCTGTTTGGGACTGTTGGCATTCTGCTGCCCGTTCGCTATGGCATACGCCGCAGTTCCGACAATCCAGTGCATGCTGCCGATCTCGAACTCGTCGTGGCTGGTAAAATAGGCCGGATAATCGTATGGATTCGTCGGGTCCGGCAGGAACGAATAGCAGGTAAAGAGCGCCTTTTCGGCCGCAGCCCTGTTCTTGAAGGCGTCTTCGATCGTCGGAGCGTCGTCCGGCACGACATCCAGAAAATCACAGGCCGTCATCAAGGTGATAGCACCCAGAAGCGATATAAAGTATCTATAATGTTTCATGGTCGTTTTCTATTAAAAATTCAAATTCAGGCCAAGATTGAAAACCCGCTGAAGAGGATATCCGAGACCGTTTCCGGCCATTTCCGGGTCCCACATCTTAAAGTCGGACAGGACGAACAGGTTGGTCGCATTGAAATAGATCCGCGCCTTATCCATCTTCACCTTTCTGGTCCACTTCACAGGCAGCGTATAGCCGACTTCGAGTTTTTTGAGCCGCAGGAAAGATCCGTTCCGAAGCCACCAGGTGCTGTTCACCGTATTATTGGGCACTACGTCGTCAGCCAGTCTCGGCCATAGAGCGTCCAGCCTACGGTTGTCTTCCGACCAATGGTCGTCGGCATAATATTTCAGCAAAGCCCGCTGCCCGTTATTGAGGAACGGCGCCGTCTGCGTCGGACTGATCATAAATGAGGAGCGGCCCGATCCCTGGAAAAAACAGGAAAAGTCGATACTCTTGTACCCCAGCGAGAAGCCCACTCCATACACGACCTCGGGGGCCGTCGGGAATCCGATCGGGACCATATCGTTGGAATCGATCACCTGGTCATTGTTAATATCTTTGTATTTGATATCGCCCGCCCCATACTGAATGCCGCTTCCGGACGATACGGTCTGGACGGGAGAATTCTTCACATCTTCGTCGTCGATGAAAAGACGCTCCGCGATATATCCGTAAATCTGATTGATCTTTTGTCCCACATGCGAACGCCAGGGCGTATCGGAGAAATCGGCCTCTTCGTATTTGGTATATTTCCCGATCGCATACGTATAGTTGAACATCGCCGTAAGCCAGAAATCCGGATTAAAGGACTTGTTGAAATTCATCGAGATTTCGAAACCCTCGGAGTGCGCCTCGCCGACATTGGAGGTCGGCGTATATCCCAACCCCATGGTGCTCGGTATGTCGGCCCGCGTCTGAAGGATGTTCTTCCGCTTGTCAAAAAAGTAATCCGCCTGAATGTCCAATGCGTTCCAGAGTCCGAGTTCCACGCCGAAATCCGCTTTCCGGGCGATCTCCCACGTGATGTCGGGATCCGCATAGCGGTTTATGGCGATTCCGGGACGCGAATAGGTCAGATCCGTTCCGAACGTGTACCCGCCGGCCTTCATGTTGATGTTCGACAAATAGAAAAACCGGTCTTTGAGATTTCCGATCTGGTCGTTTCCGACAAGTCCGTAAGTCGCTTTCAGTTTCAGTTTGGTCAGCACCTTTTTCACCGGCTGCATGAATTTCTCGTTGGAAATCATCCAGCCGAGACCGATCGACGGGAAAAATCCGAACCGATGGCTCTTTGCGAATCGTTCGGAGCCGTTATAACCGAAATTGCCCTCGATGAAATAGCGGGAATCGTAACCGTAAGCAAGCCGCCCGGACAGCGAAATATTCCGGTTCGGCAACGACTCGTACAACGACCACACCTCCGTGGTGGTGGCATTCCGGATCGTACCGACCAACATCGCCGTAATATTGTGTTTCTCCGCGATCGTCTTGGTGTAATTGGCGCGAAGTTCCCCGTACAAGGTCGAAGTCACGTATTTGTTTCCGCCGTTAAAATCGAGGTATTCGGTTCCGTCGTCGGGATTGAGCGACTGCAACCGGTATTCGTCGTTGGACAGCCCGGCGACGGGTGCGTAATAAAACGGCACGAACCCTCGCTGCAAATCATAGTACGAATCCCGTTTCAGATTGAAAATTCCCGATAACACCAATCCCTCCAGCGCATTCTCGAACGTATGGGTCAATTCGACCTGGCTCGTCATCATCGAAGACGAACTTTTCTTGAATCCGCTTACCATTTCAGCATACGGATTCGTATAGACGAGTTTGCCGTCCTGGGTCTGGTTTCCGAAAAGGGTATGAGTCGTATGGCTGTGCTCCTCGTCCGGTTCATAAAAAGGGAGGAACATGACCGAAGTGGCATTACGCGCAGCGCTGAACATCTCGCTGCCCTCTTTCTTGGGTCCCGTGCGCTCGTCGAACGTCCCGTAGAAGCGGATGACCGCCTTGGTCCTGCGCGTCAGTTTGATGTCGACGTTAGAGCGCAGCTGAAACCTGTTCAGCTTGATATTGTTATCGAAATTATTCCGGCTGTCCTCCTTCAAAATGCCCTGATCCCTCAAAAAATTGGCGGACAGATAATATTGTACGGCCTTACCGCCTCCGGTGATATTCATGCTGTAACGCTGATTGATGGTAAAATCCTTCATCATGTAATCGTACCAATCGACAGACGGATAAAGCACCGGATTCTTTTTAAGCTGCGTATTCAGAATCTTCGCGGTAGAATAGGGCATCATCTTTTCCGCACCCCATCTTGTCCTCACAGCCTCGTTGTGCAGTTTCATATAGGTAACCGGATCGGCCAGCTCCACGAGGCTCGTGTTCATGGAGGTCGAGATTTCGGCCCGGACCGAAAGCCGCACGCTCTCCTCCACTCCGCGCTTGGTTGTCACCAGAATAACTCCGTTCGCACCGCGCGCACCGTACAGGGCCGCAGCGCTGGCATCTTTCATAACCGAAAAACTCCCGATGTCATCCACATTGAGACGGGCCAGATCGGAGGAGCTCATTTCGATTCCGTCGATCAGAATCAACGGGTCTTTTTTACCGGCGCCGAACGAAGTCACTCCGCGAATGAAAAATTCGGCGTCGTCGAGTCCTGGCTCTCCCGAACGCTGGTATGCAATCACACCTGCCAGCTGACCGGCAAAAGCGCTCGTAAGGTTGCTGGCCGGAATACGCAGCTTCCCGGGGTCGACGGTCGACACGGATGCGACGACGCTCTCCTTCTTCTGCGTTCCGAAAGCCACGACCACAACATTCTCAATCTCCTGCGACTCGGGCTGAAGGACCACCGCAAAGCGGTCCGCCTCTTTTGCCAGAATCTCCTGGGTCTTATAACCGATATAGGAATACACGACGATGTCCTCGGCATTTACATCCAATTCATATTTTCCCTCGGAGTCCGTGGTGACACCTTTGGTGGTGCCCTTTATCGTAATGGTGACGCCCACCAGCGAAAAGCCGTCGGGATCGACCACCCGGCCGGTCAGTTTCATCGGCTTCGCCGCCTGTGCCGCGGCAAAAGCCGACATGACGAACAACAAAGAGAGACAAAAGGCCCGGAAGGCCACTGTTATTGGCTTTCTTTTCATAGGTTTATCGTATTAAAGATCGGATTAATCGTTCATCGAATGGGCATCCATTCCACGAACAGCATTCAACGTAGCATCCGTTTGGCTGAGATAAATGAGTATGCCGCGGCGCACTCTTTTGAAATAGGAAAAATTGCTGTCGTAATTGTCGAAATTCATAACAATCGCATTGATGTATTCGCGCGCTTTCGCCGGATTTTTCCGCTCCAGCATTTTCAGCAATTCATAATCATAAATGCCGTCCCTCATCGCTTCAAGCCGGATCGAAGAGTATAGTTTGCGGTATCCCGGATAGGTTATGTTGGCATCGCCGGCCGGAAGTTTACCGCGGTCGCGCGAAGCGTCGGACGTCAGCGGGTCGCTGCCCCAGAAATTCAGTCCCCAGTGAAGATAGCCGACAAGTCCGTATTTGTAATTGATCCAGTGCAGGATACGGGTTTGCACGAGCGGCTGCTCCAGAAAACGGTTGGCGTAATTTCCCCGGGGACCTACGCAGGTGTAAAACCAGATTTCTTTGCCCTGTTTTTTGAGGTCCTGGTAAAATTTCCAGTCGCGGTGTATCACGTCCAGCACCGGAACCCACACGTCTATCGCTCCGGCAAGTTCCCGGGAGGTAAGCACGGCATCGAAGACCGGAACCCCCGGCAGGTGTTTTTTCACATATTCGCTGATCGCCCCGTAAGACGGTGCATTCCGCGCCGTCGGCTCGTCGGCAATATGCTGCATGTAGCGGCCATACCATCCTTTCTCTTCGAGATGGGCTTTCAGCGCGGGCAGATACTGATCCAGATAGTTCTTCGTCCGGGGGTCCGTGACGGGCAGAATCACCCGGCGCAGTCCGTTTTCCACCTTATTGGGAGCGGCCGTCCCCTTGTATTTCCGGGTTTCCTCGTTGTCCGGAAGCAGAATCTCGACATGGAACGGTTCGTCCCAGGCGCCGGAGCGCCAGGCGAGATGCCCGCCTTCGATTCTCTTCAGAGGGGTCTCTCCCGCCGCATCGAAAAGTTCCACTTCCCGGTCGAACCGGCTGAAGTCAAAAGTGTATTTACCGTTATCATAGGTCGCCAGCACATGCCAAGAAGGAAATATCCGAAGAACGTTCTGTTTGTGCGAAACCATCATTCGAGCATGGACGCCGATCAGTTCCCAATATAAGTCGCTGTACAGTTCGACCGGAGCCATTCCGTTGAGATAGCTCAATGTCACCGGCGAAGTGTGTGCGGACCAGTTGCTCACCAGAAGCGAAGTCTCCTCTATCGTGACGGGAAAAACCCGCACATAAAAATCCTTGCTCCACGACTGTTTTTTCCGGTCGACCTGTCCTTCTATGACGAGCCTCCCCTTATAAAGGCCCGGGTCCGTATCCCTGGCAATCGGAACGGTGACCCACACCGGCTGCACATCGTTCACCTCCATATCCATTTCGACATCCGTCAGAATCGGGTCGGGGAAATAATCCGACGGGGTTCGCAGCAGATCCTTGGACGTCGGCTGATACTTCCGGCCGGCCCTTACATATCCGACCCAACCGGTCTGCGCGCCCTCGATCTCTCCGGCTCCTCCGGCGACAGATTCCACATAGGCCCGCATCCCTTTTATCTCACGATTGGACTTGATGACCACCTGAAGCGTCGCATATTCGCCCCTGGCGACTGCAAGGGTGTCGATTTCATCCACGAAATAGCGCCGGTCCTTGAACACTTTATCCAAAGCGTCCACCTGATAAAGATAGAGCGCCGGATCTTTCGCATGCAGGGCTGTCAGACAACAGAACACGCCGCAAAAAATTAGAATAAGTTTTCTCATACTGTTAATTTTAGATTGGTTAGTGGTTCACTGTTATTCAAAAAAGCCGGTTGTCGGCCTTTGCCGTAAGCGTCTGAATCAAGGGTTTGTAAAAATCCAGGGCCGTATCCGAAGCATACTCTCCGCGTCCGACCACTTCCAGAAACTCCTTTCCGTTCCGATGCGCCGTTTCATCTTTTTGTGCGGCAAACCATCCGTCGGCCAGTTTGCGGGCTTTCGTCTCGTCTCCGGCTATATGCCAGGCGGCGGATTGCAGAAGCAGGTATTCCGGGGTGTTTACATTCGAACCGACAAGGCGCTGCAAGAAGTGCTCCCGTTGCCCTTTCAGCCCCCCGCGTTCCGCAGCAACGAACGACAGCCAGTCTTCGAGTCTCGTGTCGATCACCTCGTCATACGGTTTGCCGACGCCGAGATTCCGCGGCCACAATTTCGCCTCTTCAATTTTATCCAAGGCCGCTTTATGCTGCTTTTTCCGCATTTTATCCACCGCCAGCATCAACTTGATATGTTTTTGCAGGTTGATTCCGTCCTTTGCCCCTTCGAACGGAAGGATGCGGGTTTTCGCAAGGACCCGTTCGGCTGCGCCATACTCTTCATTGCAAATCAAGGCTCTCACCAAAAGCGTTTCCGTCGGGAAATGGTTCCGCTTCCGCCGGCTGAACTCTTCGATCACGGACAACGCTTTCCGATTTTCCGAATGCCGCATGTAAAACCGGGTGAGCGCATGTGCATAGCGCCACTCCGCACCGTCGAGCGCCACGGCTCGCCTGTAATCCGCCTCCTGCAACGTCTTGTCGGGTTCGAGACTCGCCCTCGTTATGTAAAACGGCGCGAAATCGGGTTCCCGGCCTTGTTTTCGCAACAACTCCAAAGCCTCGGCATCGTTATTCCGGGAATAGTGGACAAGCGCCAGCAAATAGGCGCTCCGCCAATTTCCGCTCTCCTTCATCGCCCATTCGAATACCGGCACGCTCTCCTCGCGAAAAGGAAACACGAACGACACATCGGAAACATCGGCTTTTTCCAACAGCTCCCGATCCTGCGACAGATATGCGCGCCAATACGCAGTTTCCGCATCGCCCGGCGACATCGACAATACCTTTTCCGCCCGGCCGACCTGCCCGATCGAATAATACCAGATCGCCAGTTCCAGATAATTCTGCACAGCCATCTCATTTCGGATCAGCGACTGAAAGGCGGTCCGGTTCTTCTCGTCCGGGTCGGCCCAATAGCGTTCAAAGCGCACGAAATCATTGAGCGGATCGCAGTTTTCGATCGCCGAAAGCACGGCTTCGGCGTCTTCCGAGAGGCAATCGGACGCCATATACAACATTTTCAGGCCTTCAATGTTATAGGCATTCCCGATCAAACTCTTCCGGGCATACTGAACGCCCTCTGCATACTGCCCGTCCCTGACATACAATTTGGCCAACTGCGTGCAGGCCGCACTACGATATTCATTCGTAAGCGCCGCGATTTCGAATCCGTCCATCGCATCGTCGGTCCGGCCGAGCCTCATCGCCGCACATCCCATCAGGTAATTGGCCTGTGCATCGTACGTATCGACGGCAAGCGCCCGCATCGAACAATCGAAAGCTCCCTGACAGTCGTTCCGGTTAAGCAGCAGGACGGACATCAGATTGAGTCCCGGCACATAGCACGGGTCATACCCGATACTTTTCCGGGCAAAAGGTTCGGCTTCGGCATAGTTGCGGAGCCATACGAGATACTGCCCCCGCACCCATTGTCCGTAAGCCGTTTCCCAATTGAAATCCCCGGGGGCGACCATCGGACGGGAGAGCGTCTTGTCCCGGCCCGTCCACAACTCCACCCCGGAAGCCATCACCCGCCCCAGAGAGTCCGGAGAGACCGGCACCTCCATCCGGAAGGGTTTTCCGGGAGACCAGTCGATACTCCGCTCCGCAATCTCTCTTCCCGATTTGTCATATACTTGCAATACGACGGATTCGCGGCGAAGCGGAGAGACGACGATCTCCGTACCCGATTCCGTCCCCTTCAGATTGACGACGCCTTTCAACGTCACGTCGGCCGCCCCTTCCGTCCCGTGATACGGGAACCAGTATTCCGTCCACATATCGGTTCCATAAGGGGCGAAACCGGTCTGTTTGTAAGGAGTCAGAACGCTCGTAACCATATTTTGATTGAACAGACGACCGCTTTGAAGCTCCACGTACTGCCCCGCATTATCCGTAAGCAATTCCTCCCAGATGTCGCCCTGATCCGACAATGCCCAACTGAACATCTTCCGTCCCGGCTTGTCGTCCCGCTCGCTGTAATGCATCATCCCGAAATTCCGGTCGGCCCACCATGTTCCGAAATATTTGTCGCGCGTACCAACGATGTGATACGATTTAGACCACAGAAAATTATTCTCGCGCCATTTCGAAAGATCCTTGCCGTACTCCCTGTCATAGGGCCAATCGTGAATAGTGCCGTCGTGCCGCACGACCATCGTTCCGGGATAAACGAATTCCAGATCTTCCGTCGCCGAAACGCCCGAATTGGCCCAACTGTAATAAGGCTGCGAAACGCCCGAGCTATTATGCCACACGGAATTCGTCTCAAACCAGATTCCATCGGCCGGCAGCCGTATATCGACGCTCCAGGTCGTCCGCGTCAGCAAATCGAGCATCCGGATGATACAGCTTGCGCTGCCATCCGCGTTTTCGCGGGTCAGATAATCCACCGGATATGAAGTCGTAGGGCTGTGCCCCACCACTCCGTAATTAAACTCGATGCCTCCGCTCGTCCAGGGTCCGCGCAGGGAAATATCGCGGAACTTGACCACGTCGTTGTCATAAATATATGCGAGGCCTGTCGTTTTATCCGTAGCGCCCCACACCTTGCCTCCGATCTCCGGCATGATGGTGACAGCCACATAATCATTTTCCAGCACCACGACATTCCATGCCTTGTCTTCGGCCCGGTCCGTGAATCCGTCATACCGAAAATACGGATATATCTTTCCCCGTACAGCTATCGGATTAGGATCTGAAAAAGGATATGTTTTATACACCGTGCGCACCTCCCTTACCGTGGCCCGAGGCCCGCCTGCTGCAAATACGGCAGCAGGCCGCACAAGAACGTACAAAAGAAAAATCAGGATAACGTGTTTCATGGTCTTGTCGTTATGATTATGGCGGATCGCTTCCGGCTACTGCGCCATCTGCGGAACCATGTATTTTTTATCTATTTCCATCATATAGGCACCATCCCTGTATCGAAACATGACGTTGCTGATGAACATGTTGCGCGGATGTATTTTCTCTTTGCTGTTGTGTGCATGGAAGACGATACGCAACCGCCCCGTTTTATCTTTGAACATGGCGCTGTGTCCCACGCCCACCAGGTCTCCGGGGAACTGTAATAGCGGATTATGACCGTATTTGGTCCACGGGCCGGCAGGAGAGTCGGCCGTCGCGCATCCGACGCCGTAATTGGGGCTTTCGTAGCTGTTTGCCGAATAGGTCATGTAATAAATACCATTATGTTTTATCACGAAACAGCCTTCGTTCACCCGCGGCCACACGGTCTCCCATTCCTGGGAAACATGGATACATTTTTGCATGGTCCCGGGTTTAATCCGGAGCAGATCATTTTCGAGTTCACACATCCAGATATTGAGACCGTCGTTAAAACGATCGAAATACATGTATTTCCGTCCGTCATCATCAATGAAAAGAGTGTTGTCGATACACTTCTCCCCTTCGATCATCGGTTTCTTCTCCTTCTGCACAAACGGACCCAAAGGCGAATCGGACACCGCGACGCAGACATGCGATTGCGCGGAGAAAAACATATAAAACACTCCGTTGATACAGTAAACCTCCGGAGCCCAAAACCAGCGGTCTCCGTATACGTCGTCCTTATGCAGGGCCAGGCCTTCGGCAGCCCGCCCGGAAGCCTGGCGCCAGGTTTGCAGATCATCGGATTCGAAAACGGCGATTCCATGCTCGGCCTTTGTTCCGTAAGCGTAATACGTACCGTCATGCAACAGAATAAAAGGATCGGCCAAAGGCACATGCACCACCGGACGTTCCTTCTGTGATTCCGAAACAGACTTTTTCTGTCCGGGAGTTATCAAGCCGCATCCGTTCAATAACATCAAAGTCATCCATGCAAAAATCGCTGATTTCATTTTCATTCGAATTCCGTTTTTAAGGTTATAGCAAATGTAGCAGAGCCTCAATCCTTTTCGGGAAAGTATCTCGTCAAAAAATACGACAGTCCGGCACCTGTCTCACGAAGCAAATACACACTGATTATAAGATAGTTACATAAAATAAATGTAAGTTTGTAGCATAATTTGACCGGAATGCGTCATTAATGACGAAGCGGAAGCGGCGTAAAACGGCTTCTTGCGAAATCCGATTTAATTCCTATCTTTGCCTCACCGGTTGATCCACAGATGACAATTTGCATCCGGCGGCACCGATTTTACCTCACAATCGTTATCCCAAACAGTACCTCGAAGGTGAAAAGCAGGGTTTTATATCGCGTATATCACGCTGCAAAACGACACCGGACGGTAAAAACAGAAAAGACGTTAAATCTGCGTTACACACCCTAATATGTCCGAACTATACGAACTTTTCAGCCAGCACCCCCGTATCTCGACCGACACGCGCCGGATCGAGCCGGACTCCATCTTCTTCGCCCTGCGGGGCGATACCTTCGACGGCAACCGTTTCGTCGCCGAAGCGCTCGAAAAAGGCGCGGCCTACGCCGTCTCCGACGATCCGCAGGTCGCCGCTTCCGACGAGCGGCAGCGCATCGTGCTCGTCGACGACACGCTGAAAGCCTTGCAGGACCTTGCCCGCTGCCACCGCCGGGCGCTCGGAATCCCGATCCTCGCCATCTCGGGCAGCAACGGCAAAACCACCACGAAAGAGCTTGTCAGCCGCGTGCTGGCCGAGCGGTTCGAGGTCTACGCCACCCGCGGCAACCTCAACAACCACATCGGCGTGCCGCTGACGCTGCTCGCCATGACCCGCGACACGGAGTTCGGCGTGGTGGAGATGGGCGCGAGCGCCTGCGGCGAACTGGCTCTGCTGGCATCGGTCGCCGAGCCGAACTACGGCATCCTGACCAACATCGGCCTGGCGCACCTCGAAGGATTCGGCGGACCGGAGGGGGTTCGCCGCGGCAAGGGCGAACTGTTCGACTTCCTCGCGGCGAACGGAGGCCACGCCTTCGTCCCGGCCGACGACGAAATTCTGACGGGCATGGCCGCCGAACGCGATTCGCTGGCCGTCGAATATTACTCCGCATCGCTGGCCGACGGCATCGAAAACCATCTGGAAGGCAGCTACAACCGGTTCAACATCGCGGCCGCCGTCGCCGTGGGACGCTATTTCGACGTTCCCGACGAACGCATCCGCCACGCCATCGCCGGCTATGTTCCCGACAACAACCGCTCGCAGCGCATCGGAACGTCCCGCAACACGCTCGTCGCCGACTGCTACAACGCCAATCCGTCGAGCATGCGGGCTTCGGTCGGGAATTTTCTCGCCGAGCCGCTCGAAGAGCGTCAGCGCCGGGTGCTGATTCTGGGCGACATGCTCGAACTGGGCGACTGGTCCGAACGCGAACACGCCGCAATCATCGAGATGGCCGCACAGGACCCCGAAGCGGAACTGCTGCTCGTAGGTCCGGAATTCGCCAAGGCCTACGACGGACTCGCGGAAAAGCCGGCCAACGTCACGCTCTGCCCCACGCGCGACGACCTGATCTCGCTGCTGAAAGTCTCCCCCGTGGAGCACTCCCTCGTACTGGTCAAAGGTTCGCACGGCATGGGGCTGGAGCAGGCGCTGGAGGCGCTCTGACCGTCCCCGGAAACCGCCCCGGAGACTGCACCCGAAAACTGTCCCCGGAAACCGCCCCGGAGACTGCACCCGGAACCGCACCCGGAACCGCACCCGAAAACAACCGAAACAAACCGACCCAAAATAAACGGACCATGAAAAAACTACTCGCAACTCTCCCCCTGCTGGCGCTGCTCTCCTGCACCGGCATCCCCCCGCAGCATGCTCTCTCGCATTTCGACTGGACGGAACCCGCCGACCCGCAGGGAGAGAAACCCGAAACCTGGAACGGAGTCGAAAAACCGATCGTCACGTTCGGCTCGACGGATGTCCGCTATCCCCGCGCGACACCCTGCGCAGCAGCCGTGACGGATCAGACGACCCTCACGGGCTGGCGCGGCGAGAAGGTCTCGGCCCAGGCTGTCATCTCCGCTCCCGCGGCTGTCGGCGGCTTGACCTGCACCGTGGGCGACTTCGTCGCGGACAACGGCGCGAAGCTCCCCGGCATCGCCCGCGCACGCTTCGTCAAATACGTCGTCAGCGACCGCTTTCTGACCGACCAACCCTGCGGCGCACGGCCGGAGAACAACCCGGCGCACCTCGAAGCGGACCTGCTCGACGAGGCGGCTTCATGCGACGTGCCCGCCCGGTCGACCCGTCCCGTCTGGATCACGGTAGACATCCCGCGCGACGCCGCCCCCGGCCGCTACACGGCTCCGGTTGCGGTAAAGGGCGAAGGCGTCGCAGAAACGCTGACGCTGCACCTGAACGTCACGGAACGCACCCTGCCCGCGCCTTCGGAGTGGACCTACCACCTCGACCTGTGGCAGCATCCGGCGGCCGTGGCCCGCGCCGAAGGGGTAGAGGTCTGGAGCGACGAGCATTTCGAACGGATGCGACCGACGATGCGGCAGCTCGCAGACGCCGGGCAGAAAGTCATCACGGCAACGCTCAACAAGGACCCCTGGAACAACCAGTGCTACGACGCCTACGCCGATATGATCGTCTGGACGCGCCTGGCCGACGGCACGTGGGAGTATGACTTCACGGTCTTCGACCGCTGGGTGCGGTTCATGCTCGACCTGGGCGTCGGCAAGTACGTCAACTGCTATTCGATGCTGCCGTGGAACAACATGCTCCACTACAAGGATGCCGTGACGGGCGAATTCGTCGACGTCAAGGCCGATCCGGGCACGCCGGCCTTCCGCGAAATGTGGGGCCCGTTCCTGCCCGCCTTCGTCGGTCACCTCCGCGAAAAAGGATGGCTCGGCATCACTAACATTGCGATGGACGAGCGTTCGCCCGAGGTGATGGCCGCCGCGACCGCCCTGCTGAAGGAGGTCGCGCCCGAACTAGGCATCGCATTGGCCGACAACCACAAGATCTTCAAACAGTATCCCTACATCAAGGACATGTGCGCCAGCATCTTCGGCCCGATCGAGCAGACGGACATCGTCCAGCGCCGCAGCAAGGGGCTGACGACCACCTTCTACGTCTGCTGTTCGTCGGGATTCCCGAACACCTACACCTCGTCGGCGCCGGCCGAAGCGACCTATTTGAGCTGGTACGCCGCCGCCGAGGATTACGACGGATTCCTGCGCTGGGCCTACAACTCGTGGGTCGAGGACCCGATCCGCGACTCGCGGTTCCGGAAATGGGCCGCCGGCGACACCTACCTCGTCTATCCCGAAGGCCGCTCGTCGATCCGTTTCGAACGCCTCGTCGAAGGCATCCAGGACTGGGAGAAAATCCGGTCGCTGAAAACGGAATTCAGCGGCGACGACGCGAAACTGCAAACCCTCCACGACCTGCTGGAGCCGTTCCGTTCGCCGGTCGCCTTCGACGGTTGGGAGCAGACCCTGCGCAATGCCCGCGCGACGCTGAACACGCTCTGATCCGCCGGACGGTCCGCAATACGGCATAAAAAGAGGTCCCGACAACCCGATTTTCAGACAGGTTGCCGGGACTTTTCGTGCATTCTTGCGAAAAAATCGTTATTTTTGTCCGATTTAACTCATAAACCCCAAACGATGACTCTCAACGAATACCAGCAGCACGCCCTCGAAACGGCGATCTACCCCGACGACCGCCGCATCATCTACCCCACGCTCGGACTTACGGGCGAAGCGGGCGAAGTGGCCGACAAGGTCAAAAAAGTGATCCGCGACGCCCACGAGGAGTTCACCCCCGAGAAGAAACTCGAAATCGTCAAGGAGATCGGCGACGTCATGTGGTACTGCGCCACCCTCGCCCGCGACCTGGGCTACGAACTGGACGACGTGGCGCAGATGAACGTAGACAAACTCCGCTCGCGCATGCAGCGCAACCACCTGACGGGCAGCGGCGACAACCGCTAATCGTTCGGCAAAACCGAACGATTGCAATTCAGAATCAGAATCAGAATTCAAAATTCATAATCATACATGGAACCCGAAAAAATCCAAACTTCGCTGCCCGAAAACGCCTACCGCGAACTCAAGCCGGGCGAAGAGTACACGCCCGTGATGCCGGCTTCGTCCAACCCGAAGGAGGTGACGCCCTACTCGGTCACGATGGGCGTCGTCATGGCCGTCGTCTTCTCGGCCGCCGCGGCATTTCTCGGCCTCAAGGTCGGGCAGGTCTTCGAAGCGGCCATCCCAATCGCCATCATCGCCGTGGGCATGGGCTCGGTGCTGGGCAAAAAGAACATGCTGGGGCAGAACGTCATCATCCAGTCGATCGGCGCCTCGTCGGGCGTGATCGTCGCCGGAGCCATCTTCACCCTCCCGGCGCTCTACATCCTGGGCCTCGACGCCGCCTTCTGGCAGGTGTTCCTCTCGTCGCTGTTCGGCGGCCTGCTGGGCATCGTCCTGCTGATTCCCTTCCGCAAATACTTCGTCAAGGAGATGCACGGCAAATATCCCTTCCCCGAGGCCACGGCGACCACCGAGGTCCTCGTTTCGGGCGAGAAGGGCGGCTCGCAGGCCAAACTGCTGGCCGTCGCGGGACTCGTGGGCGGATTGTACGACTTCGTGGTCGGCACGTTCGGACTGTGGACCGAGTCGGTCTCGACGCGCATCTGCGAATGGGGCGCTGTCGCCGCCGACAAATTCAAGGTGGTCTTCGGGCTGAACACCTCGGCCGCCGTGCTGGGTCTGGGGTATATCATCGGCCTGAAATACGCCATGATCATCACCGCCGGCTCGTGCCTCGTCTGGTTCGTGATCGTCCCGGTGGTCGGCTCGCTGGCCGAAGCGGTCGATCCCGCCGCGATGCTCTCGCTGCTGGGCGTCACACGCGCCGACATCGTCGCCGACCCGCAATCGATCTTCACCGCCGAAAACCTCTTCGCCTTCATCGGCAAGCCGATCGGCATCGGCGGCATCGCCATGGCGGGCATCATCGGCATCATCCGTCAGTCGAAGATCATCCGCCAGGCCGTAGGCCTCGCGGTCTCGGAGTTCGGAGGCGGCAAAAGCGCCGCCGCAGCCCCCGAGCGCACGCAGCGCGACATCTCGATGAAGCGCATCCTCACCATCCTGATCGCCACGCTCATTTCGGTCTTCGTCTTCTTCCACTTCGGGCTGCTCGATGGCTGGGTGCAGTCCGTCACGGCCATTCTGATCGTCTTCATCATCGCGTTCCTCTTCACGACCGTCGCGGCCAACGCCATCGCCATCGTGGGTACGAACCCCGTCTCGGGCATGACGCTGATGACGCTGATCCTCTCGTCGCTGGTGCTGGTGAGCGTGGGGCTGAGCGGCACGACGGGCATGACCGCCGCGCTGGTGATCGGCGGCGTGGTCTGCACGGCCCTGTCGATGGCCGGCGGCTTCATCACCGACCTCAAGATCGGCTACTGGCTCGGCACGACGCCCCGAAAGCAGGAGGCCTGGAAATTCCTCGGCACGTTCGTTGCTGCGGCAACCGTGGCCGGCGTGATGATCATCCTCAACAAATCCTACGGATTCGTGGGCGAAGGGGCGCTGGTGGCTCCGCAGGCCAACGCCATGGCGGCGGTGATCCAGCCCCTGATGACCGGCGGCCAGACCCCGTGGATGCTCTATTTCTGCGGCGCTGCGCTGGCCCTTGTGCTCACGTCGATCGGCGTCCCGGCCCTCGCCTTCGCGCTGGGCATGTTCATCCCCATGGAGCTGAACGCCCCGCTGGTGGTGGGCGGACTGGTGGCCTGGTTCGTCTCCGGCCGCTCGAAAGACGAGGGTCTGAACAAAGCCCGCTTCGACCGCGGCACGCTGATCGCCTCGGGATTCATCGCCGGCGGCGCACTGATGGGCGTGGTGAGCGCCGTGCTGAAATTCGTCGGCGTGGACTGGTTCCTCTCCGGCTGGGCCTCGTCAAACGCCGCCGAATGGACGGGCCTTGCGATGTACCTCGTTTTGATCGGCTACTTCGCCTGGCACACCCTGCGGGCCAAAAAGGAAGAATAACATTTAATCTGCAACGACAATGGACTTGAAAGAACGTTTTCTGAAATACGTCTCCTACGACACCCAGTCGTCGGAGGAGAGCACGACATTCCCCTCGACCGAAAAACAGAAGGTCCTCCTGGCGGCCCTGCGCGACGAGATGGAGGCCTTGGGCATGACCGAGGTCACGATGGACCAGTACGGCTACGTGATGGGCACCGTCCCCGCCTCGAAAGGGTGCGAGAACGCCCCCGTCATCGGCTTCATCGCCCACGTCGACACCTCGCCCGACATGAGCGGCAAGGAGGTGAAACCCCGCGTGATCGACGAGTACGACGGCGGCGACATCGCCCTGAACGGCCAGCTGACGATGCGGGTTGCGGACTTCCCCGAGTTGACCTTCTTCAAGGGCCACACCCTGATCCACACCGACGGCACGACGCTGCTGGGCGCCGACGACAAGGCCGGCGTTGCGGAGATTATGACCGCCGCGGAATACCTCATGGCGCACCCCGAGGTGAAACACGGCAAGATCCGCATCGGCTTCACCCCCGACGAGGAGGTGGGCCGCGGCGTGGATTTCTTCGACGTGAAGGCCTTCGGCGCCGATTTCGCCTACACGGTCGACGGCGGCATGGAGGGCGAACTGGAATACGAAAACTTCAACGCCGCGAGCGCGAAGGTCGAGATTCAGGGCCGCAACGTCCATCCGGGCTACGCCAAGAACAAAATGATCAATGCCATCGACGTGGCGTGCGAACTTCAGGGGTTGCTGCCCGCCTCGCAGCGTCCGCGGTTCACCGAGGGTTACGAGGGATTCTACCACTGCGTAGGGCTGAACGGCACGGTCGAGAACGCTTCGGTCAGTTACATCATCCGCGACCACGACGCCGAGAAGTTCGAGCAGAAAAAGGTCTTCATGTGGGCCGCAGTCGACCTGCTGAAAAAGAAATACGGCGACCAGGTCGTGACCCTCACGCTCAAGGATCAGTACTACAACATGCGCAAGATGGTCGAGCCGCACCCGCAGGTGATCGACAAGGCTCTGAAAGCGATGGAGATGGCCGGCGTGAAACCCCTCGTACGGCCCATTCGCGGCGGCACGGACGGCGCGCGCCTCTCGTTCATGGGCCTGCCGTGCCCCAACCTCTTCACCGGAGGCATGAATTTCCACGGCAAGTTCGAATACTGTTCGCTCACGACGATGCGCAAGGCCCAGCAGGTGATCCTGAATCTGGCGGTTCTTTGGTCTGAATAGCCCGAAGAACAATTAAAAATCACGAAGTCTATGGACAATTTCGGTTTTCTCAAGGTGGCGGCGGCCGTTCCGCACGTGCGGGTCGCCGACTGCGACTACAACACCGAACGGATGGCGGCGATGGCCGAGGAGGCCGCCCGGCGGGGCGTCGAGATCGTGGCGTTCCCCGAACTGGGCGTCACGGCCTACACCTGCGGCGACCTCCTGTTGCAGCAGACGCTGCTCGACGCGGCCGACGAGGCGCTGGAACGCCTGGTGCGCGCCACGCGCAAACTCCCCCTCACGCTGATCGCAGGCGCTCCCCTGCGCCACGGGTCGACGCTCTACAACTGCGCCGTGGTCTTCACGCAAGGCAAAGTGCTGGGCGTGGTTCCCAAAACCTATATCCCCGACTACGGGGAGTTCTACGAAAACCGCTGGTTCGCGTCGGGCGCCGGGATTTCCGACGAGCATATCGCCGTCGCGGGGCAGCAGGCCGACTTCGGCGCCGACCTCACGTTCGAAGTCAACGGCGCGGAGTTCGGCATCGAGATCTGCGAGGACCTCTGGACCGCCGCACCGCCCTCGTCGCAGCTGGCGCTCAACGGCGCGAAGGTGATCTTCAACCTCTCGGCATCGCCCGAATCGGTCGGCAAACACGCCTACCTGCGGCAGTTGGTGGCCCAGCAGTCGGGACGCGCGATTGCGGCCTATGTCTACTGCTCGGCGGGCTTCGGCGAATCGACCACCGACCTCGTGTTCGCCGGCAACGCCATCATCGCCGAAAACGGCTGCATTCTGCGCGAAGCCGCGCGCTTCTCGCCCGACGAACAGCTGATCGTCGCCGACGTGGACATCGAGCGGCTGGAGTTCGAACGCCGCCGCAACACCTCGTTCCGCGCGAACGAAGGGGCCACGGAGAACACCGTGATCGAAATGGAAATCCCCGAGGGGCTTCGCGGCGTGGCGCTCGACCGCGACATCGACCCGATGCCGTTCGTACCCAAGGACGAAGCCGACCGCAGCGAACGCTGCGAGGAGATTTTCCGGATACAGTCGCACGGACTTGCGCAGCGGATGGTTCACACCCGCTCCGAAAAGGCCGTCGTCGGGATTTCGGGCGGCCTGGACTCGACGCTCGCACTGCTCGTGACGGCCCGGACCTTCGATTTCCTGCACCTCGACCGCGCGGGCATCATCGGCATCACGATGCCCGGATTCGGGACCACCGACCGCACCTACAACAATGCGCTGGAGCTGATGCGCGGACTGGGCGTGACGATCCGCGAAATCCCGATCCGCGACGCCTGCACACAGCATTTTCAGGATATAGGCCTCGACCCCGGCAGCCGGGGCGCGGCCTACGAAAACGCCCAGGCGCGCGAACGCACGCAAATCCTGATGGACGTGGCCAACATGGAGGGCGGACTGGTCATCGGCACGGGCGACCTGTCGGAACTGGCGCTGGGCTGGGCGACCTACAACGGCGACCAGATGTCGATGTACGGCGTCAACGCCTCGGTTCCCAAGACGCTGGTGCGCCACCTCGTGAAGTGGGCCGCCGCGACGGAACAGGACGCCGCGACGCGCGCCACGCTGCTCGACATCATCGACACGCCCGTCAGCCCCGAACTGCTCCCGGCCGACGCCGAGGGCCGGATCGCCCAGAAGACCGAGGACCTCGTGGGGCCTTACGAACTCCACGACTTCTTCCTCTACAACTTCCTCCGCGCGGGTTACGGTCCTGCGAAAATCCTGCTGCTGGCCGAACAGGCCTTCGACAGAAGTTACGACCGCGCCGCGATTCTTCGGTGGCTCACGGTCTTCGTCCGCCGTTTCTTCACCCAGCAATTCAAACGTTCGGCCATGCCCGACGGACCGAAAGTCGGCTCGGTGACGCTCTCGCCCCGCGGCGACTGGCGCATGCCCTCCGACGCCTCGGCAGCGGCATGGCTGCGCGAACTCGACATGTTATAACATAGATCCAATGAAGAAACTCCTGTTATTCACAGCATCCCTGCTCCTGCTCGGCGGCACGACCTCCTCGGCGCAGGACTGGAAAGAGGCCCTGAAAAAAGCCGCCACGGCGGCCGCCGACAAAGCCACCGACGGCAAGCTGACCCAATATGCTCTTGCCGGAACGTGGAACTACACGGGTCCGGGCGTCAAGTTCGAAGGAGGCGACATCGCTTCGGAGGTCGGGGGCGCGGCGCTCGAAACCGCCGTCGTCAAACAGCTCGAGAAGGCCTATGCCAAGGCGGGCATCCGCCCCGGCGCCGGAACGTTCACCTTCGGCAAGGACGACGACGCCTTCACCGCCACGCTCGGCTCCCACACCCTCTCGGGAACCTACGAATACGACGCCCCGACACACGTCGTGACGCTCCATTTCGCCAAGGGCAAGCTCAACCTGGGTTCGGTTCCCGGCCACGCCTACATCAGCGGGCAGGAACTGGTGCTGGTCTTCCCGGTCACCAGACTCGTCGAGGTCGTCACGGCGCTCGGCAGCAAAGTCTCCTATTTTTCGACGGCCACGACGCTGCAGTCGAAATACAAGAACGTCTACGTCGGCTTCGCCTTTTCGAAATAATACGGGCTTCCCGGCGGGAAAAGCCGAAAAAAATTTGAAAAAATTTCGATGACGGATTTACTGCAAATCCGTCATTTTTCGTTACGGATTTTCATTCCCGAAGTCCAACCTCCTCGCAGACAGTAAGCAAATTCGGGGAGCGGATAAATAAAATATTTTACGAAATTCTTAAATAAGTTGCAAAACTCCGATAAATGTTCTATTTTTAGGGGCGAGAAACAAATACAAACCCCCTCAAAATCGAATCGCTTATGAACGAACAAGCCCAACAGTACGTCGAAGACTTCATGGCCCGGCTGATTGCACGCAATCCCGGAGAGCCGGAATTCCATCAGGCCGTCCGCGAGGTGGCCGAATCGCTGGCCCCGCACATCGTGACCAGCCCGATCCTGCAAAAGATGAAGGTGCTGGAACGCATTGCCGAACCCGAGCGCGTGATTATTTTCCGCGTGCCGTGGCTCAACGACAAAGGCGAAATCGAAATCAACCGCGGCTACCGCATCCAGATGAACAGCGCCATCGGCCCCTACAAGGGCGGTATCCGCTTCCACCCCTCGGTGAACCTCTCGATCCTCAAGTTCCTGGCTTTCGAGCAGACCTTCAAGAACAGCCTCACGACGCTCCCGATGGGCGGCGGCAAGGGCGGCTCGGACTTCAACCCGAAAGGCAAGTCGGACAATGAGGTGATGAAATTCTGCCAGTCGTTTATAACCGAGCTGCAACGTCACATCGGACAGGACACCGACGTTCCGGCGGGCGACATCGGCGTCGGCGGCCGCGAAATCGGCTTCATGTTCGGCCAGTACAAGCGTCTGCGCGACGAATTCACCGGCACGCTCACCGGCAAGGGCCGCGACTGGGGCGGCAGCCCGCTGCGCCCCGAGGCCACGGGCTACGGAACCTGCTACTTCGCGCAGGAGATGCTCGCCACGCGCAACGACTCGTTCAAAGGGAAGACCGTCTGCATCTCCGGCTCGGGCAACGTCGCCCAGTACGCCTGCCAGAAGGCCACCGAACTGGGCGCCAAGGTGGTGACGCTCTCCGATTCGTCGGGCTACATCCACGATCCCGAAGGCATCAGCCCCGAGAAACTGGAATACGTCATGGAGCTGAAGAACATCTTCCGCGGCCGTATCAAGGAGTACGCGGAAAAATATCCGTCAGCAACCTACTACCCCGGCGAACGTCCGTGGGGCGTGAAGTGCGACATCGCCATGCCGTGCGCCACGCAGAACGAGCTGAACGGCGACGAGGCGCAAGCGTTGGTCGACAACGGCTGCATGTGCGTCGCCGAAGGCGCCAACATGCCCTCGACGCCCGACGCCATCCGGATTTTCCAGCAGCACAAGCTGCTCTACGCTCCGGGCAAGGCGGCCAACGCCGGCGGCGTCGCCACCTCGGGACTCGAAATGACCCAGAACTCGATACGCCTCACCTGGTCGCCCGAGGAGGTCGATGCGAAGCTGAAGTCCATCATGCAGAACATCCACGCGGTTTGCGTGCGCTACGGAACCCAGTCCGACGGCTACATCAACTACGTCGTGGGCGCCAACATCGGCGGCTTTATGAAGGTCGCCAACGCTATGCTCGCCCAGGGCTGCGTCTAACAGGCAGTACAACTACGAAAAACCGGCCGGAAACAGTTTCCGGCCGGTTTTCATTTTTTCGGGACGATTTACAGAAAAAGCACCGCGAGGACGGACACGGCGAAACCGCCGCAGAATCCGGCCAGCACCTGCCAGCCGTTGTGGCATCCGAGGTAGAGGCGCGCCGACGCGAGCGCCCCGGCGCAGAAGATGGCGACCATGAGGGGAACGAGCATGTTGCCCACGCCCACGACATTCATCACCACCAGCAACGCCACGACGGCCCCCATGCCCGTCAGGTGAAGGCTGATCTTCCAGTAGAACGACACCACGAGACACAGCACCTCGCAGCAGGCCGCGGCGACCATGAATTTGCGCAGGAAAATCGCCGAAGGAATCTTCGCGATGGTGATGGCGCACAGCACGTAGCAGACGGCCCCGACGAGCAGCGGCAGGAAGCGTTCCCTGCGGTCGTCGATCCGGTAGTCCGAAATGCGGTCCAGCGAGCGCAGCACGCCGAGCGACAGCAGCGGAATGACGATCGCGTAGAGCGCCACCACCCACAGCAAATAGAACTTCACATTGGGAGGATAGTGCGAAAAGGCGGTCATCGTCAGCAGCACCGCCATCAGGTAGACGGGCAGCAGGAACGGATGCAGGACCCAGGATATGCCGGTAGCGATTTTTTTATAGTTCATTTCCAATTCTTTAATGCCCGCCGTTCAGACGGGCGTCATTGCGAGGAGGACTTTCAGTCCGACGCGGCGATCTGCGGATCATGTCGGGACCTCCCGACTATCCATCGGATTGCCACGCTCATTGCATTCGCCCACAATGACCCGCCCGCTTAAAAAACGTTTTTCAAGGCAGGCAGCGCAGACCCGAATCCGATATCCGAAAGCCTGCCGCCCTTAAATCCCGCTTCTTAAGCGGGCTATATCTGTTTCCGAAGCCTTGCCACCGGTATTCCCAGCATCTCACGGTATTTGGCCACGGTGCGCCGGGCGATGCGGTAGCCCTTCGAATTGAGGATGTCCATCAGCGTCTCGTCGGTCAGCGGACGCCGCTTGTCCTCCTCGTCGATGCACTGCTGCAAGATGTTCTTGATCTCGTAGCTCGACACCTCCTCGCCCGAATCGGTCTGCATGGCCTCCGAGAAGAGCGATTTGAGGAGGATGATCCCGAACTGCGTCTGCACGTACTTGCTGTTCACCACGCGCGAGATGGTCGACACGTCCAGCCCCGTGCGGTCGGCGATGTCCTTGAGGATCATCGGCCGGAGTTTCGACTTGTCGCCGTCCTTGAAATACTCCTGCTGGTAGTCCAGGATGGTCTGCATCGTGCGCATCAGCGTGTCGTGCCGCTGCTTGATGGCCGAGATGAACCACTTCGCGGAGTCGATCTTGTTCTTCACGAACTGAATGGCCTCCTTGTCCTTCTCCCTGACCCGTCCGTCCGAACCCACCATTTCGCGGATCATCTCCATATAGCGGCGGTTGACGCGCACCTCGGGAACGTTGTAGGAGTTCAGCGAGAGGTTGAACCGCCCGTCCTGATAGTCGAGAATGAAATCCGGAATGATATAGGGCGTGGTGTCCGTGCCGCCCTCGGCGTAGAGGTTGCCGGGCTTGGGCGACAGGTGGCGGATCTCGGCGATCGCGTCGCGGAAATCGTCCTCGGATATTTGCAGCCGCGCCATCAGTTTCTCGTAGTGCTTCTTGACGAACTCGTCGAAATAGTTGGTCAGAATCTTCTTGGCCAGCCGCCGCGGACAGGTGTTGACCGGCATCTGCGCCATCTGCAACAGCAGGCATTCGCGCAGGTCGCGCGCACCGATACCCGCCGGCTCCAGTTCGTGAATGATTCCGAGCAGGCGTTCCAGCTCCCCGGCCGTCGTTTCAAGCCCCATCGTGAAGGCGATGTCGTCGGCCACGGACTCCAGATCGCGGCGCAGGTAGCCGTCCTCGTCGATGCTGCCGATCAGGTAGACCGCCAGCCGCATGTCGCGCTCCGGAAGATTGCGGTAGCCCAGTTGCTCAACGAGGTATTCCTGCAACGACCGTCCTTCGGTCAGATAGACCGGACGCTGCTTGTCGTCCTTCGAAAAGTTGTTGATGCGGCTCTTGTACGACGGCGTGTCGTCCTCCCGGAGGTATTCGTCGAAGGAGATCTGCTGGGGAGGCTGCTCCTCGTCCTCGGCCGAACGCTCCTCCTCTTCCAGCACGATATTGTCTTCGATCTCCTGTTTGATACGCTGTTCGAGCTGCACGGCAGGCAGTTCCAGCAGCTTGATCATCTGTATCTGCTGCGGAGAGAGCTTCTGCTGAAGCGAAAGTACCTGTTTCTGATTAATAGCCATATTGGGTCCAAATTAAGAATTGTTCAGCATTCCGAATTTGGTCTCTTCATTTATCGGGTTTCAGGGTTTTCGAAAGTCGTTCAGGGCGGGCGGATTCCGGTTTTCGGGAAGTCGGGCGCGGCAGGAGCACACTCAAGTATGTGGCTGTCGCGGACGGCGAAGGAAGGCCGGAAGGCGCCGCACTCGGACGGCTTTCGTTAGAAGTCGGCGTGCTGGGGCGTCCGCGGGAACGGCTGCACGTCACGGATGTTGGTCATGCCCGTCACGAAAAGCAGCAGGCGGTCGAAGCCCAGGCCGAAGCCCGAGTGCGGCGCCGAACCCCAGCGGCGGGTATCGAGATACCACCAGAGTTCCTTCTCGTTCATGCCCAATTCGGCGACTCTTGCATGAAGTTTGCCATAATCGGCCTCTCGCTCCGAACCGCCGATGATTTCGCCGATTCCCGGGAACAATACGTCCATGGCGCGCACCGTCTTGCCGTCGTCGTTCTGCTTCATGTAGAAGGCCTTGATGTCCTTGGGGTAGTTGATCAGGATGACCGGACGCTTGAAGTGCTCCTCCACGAGGTAGCGCTCGTGCTCGGATTGCAGGTCGCAGCCCCAGTCGCAGGGGAATTCGAACTTGCGGCCCGAAGCCTTCAGAATCTCGATGCCTTCGGTGTAGTCGAGACGCTTGAAATCGTGCTCCAGCACAAAGTGCAGACGCTCCAAGAGCCCCTTGTCCCACATCTTGTTCATAAATTCGAGGTCTTCCATGCAGTTGTCCAGCGCATACCGGATGAGGTATTTGAGGAAATCCTCGGCCAGTTCCATGTTGTCCTCCAGTTCGAAGAAGGCCGCTTCCGGCTCGATCATCCAGAACTCCGACGCATGGCGCGGGGTGTTCGAGTTTTCGGCACGGAACGTGGGGCCGAAGGTGTAGATGCGGCCCAGCGAGAGTGCGCCCAGCTCGCCTTCGAGCTGGCCCGACACCGTGAGGTTGCACGCCTTGCCGAAGAAGTCCTGCGCGTAGTCGACCGCCCCCTCCCCGGTCCGGGGCAGGTTGTTCATATCGAGCGTCGTCACCTGGAACATCGCGCCGGCGCCTTCGCAGTCCGAAGCCGTGATGATCGGGGTGTGGAAATAGTAGAATCCGTGTTTGTTGAAATATTCGTGGATGGCGTAAGCCATGGCGTGACGGATGCGGAGCACCGCGCCGAACGTGTTGGTGCGCGGACGCAGGTAGGCGATTTCGCGCAGAAACTCCAGCGAATGCCCCTTCTTCTGCAGGGGATAGCTCTCGGGGTCGGCCGTACCGTAAACCTCGATTTTTTCGGCCTGCACCTCGACGCCCTGCCCCGCGCCCGGCGAAGCCACCAGACGGCCGTCGACGCGGAGACAGGCGCCCGTGGTCACGGGCTTGAGCTGCTCCTCGGAGATTTTGGCCAGATCGACCACCACCTGTATATTACCTACGCACGATCCGTCGTTCAGGGCGATGAACGCCACGTTCTTGTTACCGCGCTTGGTGCGCACCCAGCCTTTTACGACGACGTCGGTATCGACAGCGTCCGATTTCAGGATTTCTACGATTCTCTGCGTTTTCATATCTCGATTTTGTCTGTGTTTCCAGTCGTTTTTTCCGAATTGACAAAGTTAACGATTATTTGCGATTTGTCAAAAAAAAAGTACCTTTGGTGCCGTAACGACACTTCCATGCGTCGGAATGTTTCACCGGGCCGCATGCAATTCCGTTTTGAACCCATTCAACTTTTTTGTACCTTTGTCGTGATTATACACCCCCGTAAACAATGAAACGAACGATATTGACGGCTGCGCTGGCAGCCTGCGCGCTCTCTGCGACGGCCCAGATCATGGAGGAGAGGAATCCGGTCCCGATGACGCCCGGAGGAGGCCGCGTCTACCGTACGGAGGTCGTCCCCTACGACGCGCGCCACGACGCCGAGGCCCGCAACCGCGAAGCCGGAGGCTACTGGAAGGCTTTCGAACCCGAGGTGACGATTGCGACCGAAGGTCCTCTCCATGCCGTTCTCGAACAGGAGATCGAGATTCCGTTCGCCTGGACCGACGGCATGGTCTACCTGCACGTGGAAAATCCCGGTTCGGCCTACTCGCTCTGGCTCAACGACCGCCAGGTGGCCGAGGTCAGCGACCCGCTGACGCCCGCGGAGTTCGACCTGACCCCCTTCATCCGCGAGGGCGCCAACGACTTCAAACTGCTGATGCGCAACGACAATCCCGCCCGGCAGCTCGACGCCGCGGCCCCCGTCGTCCGCAAGTCCTTCGAAAACAGCTACCTCTATTACCAGAACAAACGCTCGATCGCCGATTTCGAAATCGGACTGGTGCCCGACTCGCTGGGGCGCGACTTCGGAATGCTCGACCTTAAAATCGTGACGCAGAACGCATACAACTACGAGGAACCCGTCACCGTCGGCTACGACATCTACTCGCCGCAGGGCAAGCTGCTCGAATTCAACATGACCGAAATCACCATCCCGGGCCGCTCGACCGACACGGTGCGCTTCTCGCCGTTCATCTACCACACCTACAAGAACAAATGGGAGGCCGGAAGCAAAACGCCGCCCCTCTACAAGGTGATGCTTTTCACGCGCCGCAACGGAGTCTACAAGGAGTATATGCCCCTGAAGATCGGCTTCGGCAAGACCGAACTCGTCGACGGACGCATCATGCGGCTGGGCAAGGAGCTAAAACCCGTCAAGGCCGGATACAACGCCGCCGCCGACCGCAAGACGACGCTCGCGGAGCTGAAAGCCCTGAAGGCCAAGGGAAAGAACACCATCTGCCCGGACTATCCGCAGCCCGCATGGTTCTACGAGTTGTGCGACTCTCTGGGCCTTTACGTCATCGACCGGGCCAACATCAACGCCCCGGAGCGGAGCGGCGACCGCACCGTCGGAGGCACGCCGTCGAACGACCCTCGGTTTGTCGGCGACTACCTCGAACGCGTGAAGGCGATGTACTACCGTTCGCGCAATTTCACCTGCGTCATCGCCTACTCCCTGGGCGGTCCTTCGGGCAACGGTTACAATATGTACAAGGCCTACCAGTGGCTCAAATCGGTCGAAAAGTCCCGTCCGGTGATCTACTCCGACACCGACGGCGAGTGGAATTCGGACCTGTAAATACGACAACCCAATGAAAAAACTGCTGTTACTGCTGCTCTTCGCCGGCCTGCTCAACACGGGGAGCGTCTTCGGATGGGGACGCGAAGGCCACGAGACGATCGCCAAGATCGCCGAACGCAATCTGACGAAAAAAGCCAAAAAGCGCATCGAGAAGTACCTCGGGGGCCACTCGATCGTCTACTTCGCCAAGTGGATGGACGAATACCGCCATACCCCCGAGTACAAGTTCACCAACAACTGGCACACCGTGCCCGTGAACGCCGAACTGCGTTACGAGGATTCGATGCTCGCGACGGGCGGCAACGCCATCTACGGACTGGAGCAGGCCATCGAGAACCTGAAGAACTACCGCAGCCTCACCGATTCGGCCGTGGAGGTCAACCTCAAGTACATCATCCATCTGGTGGGCGACATGCACTGCCCGGCGCACATCAAGTACACGACGCACGACACGAAATACGACGTGCTGTTCGAGGACAAGTACCACAAGCCGCACAAATTCCCCATCCACAGCGTCTGGGACAACGAGATCATCACCACCACGCGCATCTGGTCGGTCAGCGAGTGGGCCGATGAGCTGGACCGCCTTCCGAAGGCCGAAAGGCAGGCCGTAGCCGCCGGAACGCCGCGCGACTGGCTCCACGACAACGCCGTCGTGTGCGAGGCGCAGTTCGAATGGGCGAAGCCCGGCCAGCGGCTGGGACAGGATTTCCTGAACGAGGCCTTGCCGCTGATCGAGCGCCAGATCCGCAATGCCGGATACCGTCTTGCCCGTGTGCTGAACGAACTGTTCGGATAGCGCCCCCGGCCCCGAAGCCCCGATGCCGCGCCCCGAAGCGCGGCATCGCCGTTTCCGGACGGGAAAAACGATTTGCCCGAACCGAATAAAAAGGCTATCTTTGCGCCGTACTGTGCCCGACCGACGCACAGGCGGAACGCAATGACCATAGAGCTGATCGTCATAGGAAAGACCGACTCGAAAGAGATCGCCGCGCTGGTGGAACTGTATGTCCGGCGCGTGAATCACTATTGCCGGTTCGCCGTCACCGCGCTGCCCGACGTGCGCAACACCAAAAGCATGACCGTCCGACAGCAGCGCACGGCCGAAGGCGAAGCCATCCTGCGCCAGCTTGCCGACGGCGACTACGTGACGCTGCTCGACGAGCGCGGCGAAGAATACCGTTCGGTGGAGTTCGCGCTGTGGCTGCAAAAGCGGCTGAACAGCGGCGTGAAACGCCTGGTACTGGTCATCGGCGGTCCCTACGGCTTCTCGGACGAAGTTTACGCACGCGCCGACGGCAGGCTGTCGCTCTCGCGCATGACCTTCTCCCACCAGATCGTGCGGGCCATCTTCGCCGAACAGATCTACCGGGCCTTCACCATCCTCAACAACGAACCCTACCACCACGAATGATGCAGCAGCGCCCCGTCATAGCCATCCTGACCGCCAACGTTCTCGTAGGCGTGGGGCTGCGCTCCATCCTCGAAAAAGCGGCCCCGGCCGCCGACGTGGAACTGTTCGGCAACTTTCAGGAATTTGCGGAGGCCGATCCGGAGCGGTTCATCCATTATTTCGTCACGGCGCAGCTCTTCGCGGCGCACAACGCCTTCTTCCGCGCCCGCAGCCACAGAACCATCGTCCTCGCCAACGGACAGACGCCCGCCGGGGTACACTGCATCGACGTGCAGACCGACGAGGAGCGTTTCGTGCGCTCGCTCATGCGACTGCAACACAGCGTCCGCCGACCGGAACACGCCCTGCCCGTCCAGCCGCAGGCCGCGCAGCCGCTCACGGAGCGCGAGGCCGAAGTGCTGACGCTCATCGCCGGCGGACTGATCAACAAGCAGGTCGCCGACCGGCTGGGAATCGGCCTGACGACCGTGATCTCCCACCGCCGCAACATCATGGAGAAGCTCGGCATCCGCACCGCCGCCGGGCTGGTGGTCTACGCCCTGGCGGCGGGCTACGTCGATCCCGACGGGATGTGACGCGCCTCCTCATAAATTAGGATTGCACCGACCGAAATAAAACCGTTACTTTGTACTCCCGATAACCGCAACCGATACATGCACCGCAAATCGCTCGTCATACCCCTGTTGCTGCTGGCCTCCGCGGCCGCGGCCCGCACCGCGGGCGGCGACGGCCCGGCGCCGGACACGGAGACGGCCGACACGGTGATCGTGGTGGACAAGGTGCAGGTGACGGCCATCAAACAGGGCCTCGTGCTGCGTTCGCAGCCCGTCGCGGCGTCGATCGTCGGCGGCCGCGCCATCGAACGGGGACGCATCGGGGCGGTGAAAAACCTCTCGCAAACGGTTCCCAACTTCCACGCTCCGGACTACGGTTCGCGCATGACCTCGTCGATCTACGTGCGGGGCCTCGGCGCGCGCATCGACCAGCCGGTCATCGGGCTGAATATCGACAACGTCCCGGTGCTCAACAAGGACAACTTCGACACGGAGCTGGCCGACGCCGAACGCATCGAGGTCCTGCGCGGACCCCAGTCGACGCTCTACGGCCGCAACACGATGGGCGGCGTGGTGAACGTCTACACGCTCTCGCCGCTCACCTACGAGGGCGTACGGCTGACGGCCGAATACGGCAGCGGGGATTCCTACCGCTTCCGGGCATCGTCCTACTACAAGCTCTCGCCCGACCTCGGAATGGCCGTGACGGGCTATTTCACCCACACGGGCGGCTTCTTCGACAACGACTGCACGGGCGAGAAATGCGACTGGGAGCGTCTGGGCGGAGGACGCTGGAAAACGCAGTGGCGCAACAACCGGGGAGTGCGCATCGACAACACCTTCTCGTTCTCGGCGCTCGACCAGGGAGGTTATCCCTACGCCTACGCCGGCGAGGACATCGTGCGCGACGGCAAGACCGTCATCCGCAACGGCCAGATCAGCTATAACGACCCGTCGTCCTACCGCCGCACAACGGTCAGCGACGGACTCACGGTGCGCTACGACGCCGCGAAATATTCCGTCTCGTCGATCACCTCGTACCAGTACTCCGACGACGAGATGACGCTCGATCAGGACTTCACGCCCGAATCCTGGTTCACGCTCCGGCAGGCCCGGCGCGAACACGCCCTGACCGAGGACATCGTTTTCCGTTCGCACGACGGACGGCGCTACGGCTGGCTGCTGGGCGCCTTCGGTTTCTACCGCCACGGCGTGATGGAAGCCCCGGTGCACTTCAAACGCACGGGCATCGACGAACTGATCGTCAAGAACGCCAACGAGCATCTGGGCGCGATCTGGAACGAGGAATACTCGATCTCCGCGGATGAACTGCCGCTCTACTCCGATTTCCGTATGCCCGTGTACGGAGGCGCCGTTTACCACGAGTCGAACCTGCGGCTGGGCCGCTGGCGGCTCACGGCCGGCATCCGTTTCGACGTGGAACACACGTCGCTGGCCTACCACAGCCGGACCGACATGGATTATTTCGTCAGCAAGGAGGGCGGCACGCCCGCGCCGAAACGCATCTCGATCGACGAGGGGAACCGCATCGCCCACACCTACTGCGAAGTGCTGCCGAAGGTCTCGCTGCTCTACGCTTTCGACGAAGTGCGCAACCTCTATATTTCGGTAGCCAAGGGCTACAAGGCCGGGGGATTCAACACGCAGATGTTCTCCGACATCCTGAGCGAAAAGCTCAAATGGCGGATGGCCGGTTCGCAGTACGACGAAGCGGACCTGATGTCCTACGAGCCGGAATACAGCTGGAACTACGAACTGGGCGGCCACTTCTCGTGCATGGACGGCGCCGTGCGGGGCGATTTCGCGGTATTTTACATTGATGTCCGCGACCAACAGCTCACGATCTTCCCGGAGGGACAGAGCACGGGCCGCATGATGACCAATGCCGGCCGCACGCGCAGCGTCGGAGCCGAAGCGGCCCTGCAATTCGCGCCGTGGCGGTCGCTGGAGATCAACACGGCCTACGGATACACCGACGCCCGTTTCGTGCGTTACGACAACGGCATCGAGGATTTCAAGGACAACCGTATCCCCTACGCCCCGCAGCACACCCTCTCGGCCCAGGCGGCATGGACCCTGCCCACGGGCGTCAAGTGGCTCGGCGACGTGGTCCTGCAAGCGGGAGTCCGCTGCGCGGGGCGCATCTGGTGGAACGAGGAGAACACACTTTCGCAGCCCTTTTATGCGTTAGCAGACGCCTCCGTGCGGTTCGAGCACAAGCACTATTCGCTCGACATCTGGGGCCGCAACCTCGGGGGAGCGCATTACGACGTCTTCTATTTCAAGTCAATCGGCAACGAGTTCGTCCAGCGCGGACGCCCCCGGACATTTGGCATCACCCTGAATATAAACATCTAACAAATACCGACACATGAAAAAAATCCTCTTCCTCCTCTTCGCCGCCGCAGCTTTCGCTGCCTGCAACGACGACGACGAACCCAAAGTCCGTTACGCCACAACCAATGACGGCATCGAAAACGGATACCTGCAAGGTGCCAACCTGCATTTTTACGGCACCTCGACCGTGACCGACGCCAAAGGCGAAACGTTTACGGACCCGGAAGCCTGGTTCGAATTCGCAGGCGGTCCGGAGAGTTTCTCCCTCTACATGCACAAAACGCGCTTCGCGGCCAACATGCCGGGCGTGGAAATGCGGCTCCAAACGGTCACCTACACCCCGAAGGGCGACAAGTCGCTCAACTTTGTCAGGGAGGAGATCATTCCCTCCGCCCTCAAAGAGAACAATGAAGGCGGAGGATCGAGCTACCAGCCCGTCGAACGCTATAAAATCACCAATCTCACAGGCGCAATCGACGGCGTTGACTGCCGGGTCAGCTTCACCTGCGCCGGCGTTTTTCAGGTAATATACGAAGGACGACTGATTATCAAAGAATAAATATCCACGAACCATGAAACCCGAATACAAACCTTTCGTAGATGAATTGATCGAACTCTGCATCCGGGAGGACATCGGCGACGGCGACCACACGTCGCTCTCGTGCATCCCGGCCGACGAACACGGACGCATGCGCCTGCTGTGCAAGCAGGAGGGCACGATCGCCGGGATCGAAATCGCGCAACTCGTACTGCAACGCCTCGATCCCGAAATGAAATTCGAACAGATCCTGCACGACGGAGACCGTGTCGCGCCCGGCGACGTGGCCTTTTACGTCTCGGGACGCCTGCGCTCGCTGCTTCAGGCCGAGCGCATCCTGCTGAACATCATGCAGCGCATGAGCGGCGTGGCGACCCAGACCGCCGTTTACGTCAAGCGGCTGGAGGGACTCCGTACCAAGGTCCTCGACACGCGCAAGACCACGCCCGGCATGCGCGTGCTGGACAAGATGGCCGTGAAGATCGGCGGCGGCGAGAACCACCGCATGGGGCTGTTCGACATGATCCTGCTGAAGGACAACCACATCGACTTCGCCGGCGGCATCCGCCCCGCGATCGAAGGCGTGCGCCGATACCTCGCGGCCAAAGGCAAGACGATCCCCATCGAGTGCGAGGTCCGCACGCTGGAAGACATCGACGAGGTGTTCGCGGCGGGCGGCGTCGACCGCATCATGTTCGACAACTTCACCCCCGAAATGACCCGCCGGGCGGTCGAGAAGGTCGCCGGACGCTGCGAAACCGAATCGAGCGGCGGCATCACATTCGACACCCTGCGCGACTATGCCGAGTGCGGCGTCGACTTCATCTCGGTGGGCGCGCTGACGCACCAGATCAAGTCGCTCGACATGTCGCTGAAGGCCTGCGAATAGAGGATGAAACGCCTGCTCCATACGCCGCTGGCGCTGCTCGTGTGGCGCATCGCACTGCTCTACGCGGCGCTGATGCTCTGCCGCGCGGCGTTCTGGGTCTACAACGCCGCCCTGCTCGGTCCGCCGGTGTGGAGTGAACTGGGGCAGCTCGTGGCCGGGTCGCTGAAGTTCGACACCGTATCGGTCGTCTATGCCGACGGCGTGTTCATCCTGCTGTCGCTCCTGCCCCTGCACCTGCGCGAACAGCGCTGGTACCGGGGCATGCTGTTCTGGTATTACGTGATCGTCAACGCCGTGCTGATCGCAGCCGCGAATCTCGCCGACACGGTCTATTTCCGCTACACGCAGAAGCGTTTCACGGCCGACGAAATTTTCTTCGCCGACAACGACAACTCGTTGCAGCTGGCCGGAAAGTTCATGGCCGAAAACTGGTATCTCGTGCTGCTGTGGGCGGGACTCGTGGCGTTGCTGGCGTGGGGTTACCGCCGCCGGACGCGCGAGGAGAGCCTTTTGAGACGCGGCTGGGCCTACTATGCCGGCGGCACGGTCGTCTTCGCCCTCGCGGCGGGGCTGAGCGTCGCCGGGATGCGCGGCGGCATGACCCGCATGACCCGTCCGATCACCCTTTCCAACGCCATGCTCTACACGGCGGACAGCGGCAAGGCCAATCTGATTTTAAGCAACCCGTTCTGCATCCTGCGCACCATCGGCAGCGCGGGAAGCGTCAAATACAGGAAATATTTCACCCCGGAGGAATTGCCGCAGCGCTTCACGCCCGTGCACCGGCCCGCCGACAGCGCGGCGGTCGATCTCACAGGCCGCAACGTGATGATTTTCATCATGGAGAGCATGTCGGCCGAGCACTCCGCGTTCCTCCATCCGGAACTCTACGCCGACCTCCCGGAAAAGGGCTTCACGCCGTTCCTCGATTCATTGATGCGCAACGGTCTGACATTCAAACGGATGTACGCCAACGGCTCGCGTTCGATCCAGGCCATGCCTTCGGTGCTGGGAAGCATCCCCTCGTTCCGCACGCCGTTCGTACTGATGCCCCAATCATTGGGCGAGAGCCGCCAGCTGCCCGCCATGCTGGCGGACAAAGGCTATGCGACGGCCTTCTTCTGCGGCTCGGAACGCGGCTCGATGGGCTTCGGGGCCTATGCCCGTTCGGCAGGCGTCGAGCGGCTCGTAAGCCGCGAGGACTACGAGGCGAAGCACGGCACGGGGGATTTCGACGGCTACTGGGGCATCTGGGACGAAGAGTTCCTGCAATTCACGGGCGAGGAGCTGACGGCGATGCCCGAACCCTTCTTCGCCGCGCTGTTCACCCTCTCGTCGCACCACCCGTTCGTCGTACCCGAAAAGTACGCCGCGACGCTGCCCGAGGGCTACACCCGGATTCACAAGGGCGTCGCCTACGACGACCGGGCGTTCCGCCTCTTCTTCCAGCGCTTCGGCGGCAAGGAGTGGTTCCGCCGCACGATCTTCGTCTTCGTGGCCGACCACGTGTCGTCGGAGAAATTCGCGGAGGAGACGCGCTCCTACCCGGGCAACATGCACGTCATCGGCTTCATCTACACCCCCGACGGCGCCCTGCGGGGCGAGGTCGGCGAGATCACGCAGCAACTGGACATCATGCCCACCCTGCTGGGGCTCACGGGCAACCGGAAGCCTTATTTCGCATTCGGGCGCGACGTGCTGAACGAACCGCAGCGGCCCCGCTGGTCGGTCAGCTACGACGGACGGTTCCGCGCGCTGACCGGCGAAGGCGCAATCGTGCTCGACGATTCGGACATGGATGTGCAGGAATGCCCGGCCACCCCGGCCGCCGACAGTCTGGCACAGAATTTCCGGGCGCTGGTCCAGCAGTATTACACCCATATCGAGAAAAAGAGCTATACGGCAAATGATTGAATTCAAACCCGTGCGCCTCGAAGACCGGGCGGTCATCGAGCGTTATACCATGCCCTCGGGCATCTGCAACTGCGACCTCGCCTTCGCCAACATGTACTGCTGGCAGGCGGTGTTCCACAGCGCGTGGGCCGAGATCGGCGGATTCCTGGTGATCCGCTTCCAGATCGACGGCGGCGAGCGCATCGGTTACATGCAGCCCGTCGGCGAGGGCGACTTCGGCCCGATCCTCCCCCTCCTGCGCGAAGACGCCCACGCCCACGGACAGCGGCTGCGGATCATCGGCCTGACGGACGAAGGCCGCGACACGATCCGCCGGATCGTTCCCTGCCATTTCGCGTTCGAGTCGGACCGCGCGCTGGAGGATTACGTCTACAACGCCGACGATCTTCGCAACCTTGCCGGACGCCGCTATCAGCCCAAGCGCAACCACATCAACCGCTTCACGGCCGAATATCCCGACTACCGCTACGAAGAGCTGACGCCCGACCGCTTCGGGGAGTGCATGGCCCTCGAGCGCGAATGGCGCAAGGCCCACGAAGGTCACACCTCGGAGCTGTGCGCCGAGCAGCGGGCCATGCAGCGGGCCTTCGAACATTTCGAAGAACTGGGGCTGATCGGCGGTTGCATCTACGTCGGCGACCGCCTCGCGGCCTTCACCTACGGCTCGGCGGTCAACGACCACACCTTCGACACCCACGTAGAGAAGGCCGACACGGAGTTCGACGGCGCTTTCACGATCATCAACAAACTCTTCGCACAGCACCTCCCCGAACGTTTCACGCTGATCAACCGTGAGGAGGACCTCGGGCTGGACGGACTGCGGCAGGCCAAACTCTCCTACCACCCGGCATTCCTCCAGCACAAATTCGCGGCGATCTGCATGCACCCCGACGAAGTGGCCTGCAAAGAGCTTTGGATGAAGGCCTTCGGCGACGACGAGCAGTTCGCCGACTCGTTCATCATGCGCTATTACTCCCGCCGCCGGATGCTGACGGCCGAGGCCGAAGGCCGCATGGCGGCGATGCTCCACCTCCTGCCGTTCCGGACGGAGCTGGGCCGCACGACCTATATTTATGGCGTAGCGACGGACCCGGCGTTCCGGGGACGCGGACTGGCTTCGCAGCTGATGCGCGAAGCGATGCGGCTCATCGCGGAGCGCGGCGACGATGCGGCGTTCCTCATCCCGACGCCCGGCAAGGAGTGGCTCCGGGAATTTTACGGACGCTTCGGGTTCGCTGGCGACGTTCCGGCGAGGTTCGTTTCCGCAGACCGCTTCGACTTCGGCACGGGCGACGCGGCCGCCGACCGGGCGATGGTCTGGCGGCGCGACTCCTCGGTTCCGCTCCCCGAACAGCTCACCGCCTCCTGGCATTCATAGCCTCCGGAACTCACCTCCGCGAGCGTCTTTTCGGCCTGCGCCGGAATCCGTCCGCCACACTGCCGCTCCCGGCGCAGGCGACAGCCCGCCCCGAGCGGCCGGGACCGGTTCCGACAACACCTCCGGTTCCGCCCGCCACTCTTCTCCGCCATGCCGTTTTCCGAGCTGCCGTCACCGAAAAACAGACGCCCGACAGTTTCGCTTCACAACCATTCCACAAATCAAGGGCAACGAAAAAGAAATGAAAGGGGAATGGCAAATCTACCAAACGAAACACGACTAAAAATTAAAATTTTTTATTTGCAAAAAAAATCATCCGATTTTGTTTTTTAATAAAATAAGTTTAATTTTGAAATGTATTCGAAACACAATCGAAACACAAACAAGTTATATTTGAAAAGTTTTTCAGACAGAAGCGACACGGTAAACAGATGGTTACCATATATATAATGGAAGATGCGAAGGCCGGCAAGGCCGCAAACGGAGACTTCGGGACGGAGTCCCCGACCGGGTCTTTCCGGGCCTTCGAGGTGTCCAAACAACCGGATTTACAAAACGCGGACAAATAAAAAAATTATAATCGAAGAACTTAAAATGAAAAACGTATTAAAGTATCTGTTACTGGCACTCATCGCCGTCTCGCAACTCTTCGCCTGCGGCGGCAGCGATGACGAAAAGACCCCCGCGGATAATTTCGACGTGCAATTCACGGTTCCGGGGTCGGTAGACGTCACCGAAGGCGGCGAGTGCACTTTCGCCGTAAGTGGGGGGGGGAAATCGCCCCTGACCACAGACACATTCATTCTTGAGTCGGACGCAGGCATCTCCTACGTCTGCCCCATCGTCAACACCTCTTCCGACAGTTTCACCGTACGCCTGGCCGACGGGTGTGAAACGGGTTACTACAAAGTCTTCGTCAAAAGAGACGCGCGCAAAAAATCGTTCGGAAGAATCTACATCAACATCGTCGAAGACATAGATTTCAAACCGGATGCAGGCACCACGGTCTACGGGATCGTGTCGTCGGCCGGCGTCGGCGTGGAGAACGTCGTGGTCTCCGACGGCGCGGAGGTGACCGTCACGAACGAGAAGGGCATCTACCAGCTCAAATCGGCCAAAAAGTGGGGATATGTCTTCATCTCCGTCCCGAGCGGCTACGAAGTTCCGTCCGTCGGGGTGCTCCCGCAGTTCCACTGCGCGCTCAAAAACAGCGCCGACGTCGTCGAACGGGCCGACTTCAAGCTCGAAAAGGTCGACGGACAGGACTCCTACAAGATCTTCATGCTGGGCGACATGCACCTCGCCAACCGAACGGGCGACCTGGGACAGTTCGCCCAGTTCACCTCCGACCTTACGGACTACATGACCCGCCACAAGGGCGAGAAGATGTATGCGCTCACCCTCGGGGACATGACCTGGGACCTCTACTGGTATTCGAACAGCTACTATTTCCCCCAGTACCTGAACACCATCAACAGCCAGATCAAGAATCTGCAGATCTTCCACACCATGGGCAACCATGACAACGACTTCCAGACCAGGTCGGACTACGATGCGGCGGTCAAATATGTGGATCAGATCTGCCCGACCTACTATTCGTTCAACATCGGCAAGGTCCATTACGTCGTCATGGACGACATTGATTGCAGCAGCTACGACGGAACCGAATCCCGCAACTATGTCAAGAGCCTCTCCGCCGAGCAGCTGGACTGGCTGGCGAAAGACCTGTCGCACGTGGCCAAGACGACCCCCGTCGTCGTTGCCATGCATGCGCAGGTGTTCTATCCGACCACATCGGGATTCAAGATCGACCACGATCAGGTCAACACCCTGCGGCTTTTCGACATCCTCGACGGATATACCGTCCGCTTCGTGACGGGGCATACCCACAAACTTTTCAACGTGACGCCCGACGCTCCGATCGTGGACGGGCATAACTTCCGGGAGTATAACTCCGGCTCGGTATGCGCTTCGTGGTGGTGGTCCGGCAACCTCACGCCCGGAATCCACATCGGAACCGACGGAACTCCGGGCGGCTACGGCATCTGGGATGTCACGGGAACCGATTTCCAATGTCTCTACAAATCGACCGGATGGCCCGAAGAGTACCAGTTCCGCAGCTACGACCTGAACAACGTGCATTTTTCGATGGCCGACGTTCCGCTGATGCCTTCCGACATCTCCGCTTCGGTCAAGAACGCCTATATGCAATATGTCAACGCCTATCCGCAGAACAACGACAACGAGGTGCTGATCAACATCTGGAACTGGAATTCGGACTGGACGTTGAGCGTCGTCGACGAAAACCGCAAGACGCTGCCCTACACCGAAGTCTGGGCCTACGACCCGCTCCATATCGCGGCGCTCTCAGTCAAGCGGTTCAACAACGCGGGACTCAAGTCGACCCCGTCGTTCATCACCGACAAGTTCACGCACTTCTTCAAGGTGAAGGCGGACGATGCGGACACCGACCTTGTGATCACCGTCAAGGACGAATTCGGAAACGAGTGGACCGAAAACATGCAGCGGCCGAAAGCATTCTCCACGGATGCCTACCGACGCAAGTGATTTTCGCTACATACCCAACCACAATCATCATTTACTAACCAACAAACACAGATCTTATGAGAGTATTAAGACCACTGGTTCTATCTCTTCTTCTGGTATTGGGAGGGGGAATAACAGCCCTTTCGGCCCAGAACAGGGAGGTGTCGGGAAAAGTCCTCGACGCCAATCAACAGCCGCTCGTGGGTGTAGCCGTTCTGGTCGATGGTACGACCAAAGGCGTCACAACCTCTGAAAACGGCACCTTCAAAATCCAGGTTCCGTCGGGAGAAGCCGTTCTCCAGGTCACCAGCCTGGGTTACCTGCCCCAGAAAGTGACGGTTCCCTCAAGCCGGAACAGCATCACGATCTACCTGCAGGAGGACGCCATCATGCTCGATGCAACCGTCGTAATCGGCTACGGCACGCAGAAAAAAGTCAACCTGACCGGCGCCGTTGCGACCGTAGGGAGCAAGGAGCTCGAAAACCGCGTCACCCATTCGCTGGGCAGCATGTTGCAGGGTTCCGTAGCGGGTCTCAACATCACCACCTCCTCGGGTAAACCCGGCAGCACGCCGGCGATCAACATCCGCGGCGTCAACTCGATCAACTCGGCCGACCCGCTCGTGCTGATCGACGGCGTGGTGGGCGACCTGAACCGCGTCAACCCCAACGACGTGGAGTCGATCTCGGTCATCAAGGACGCTTCGGCGGCAGCCGTCTACGGCGCCCGCGCAGCCTTCGGCGTCATCCTGGTCACCACCAAGAACGGCTCGGCCCAGGACGGCAAGGCGACGGTGCGTTACAGCGGCCGTTTCGGCTGGGAGGAGGCCACGACCTCGACCGACTACGAGAACCGCGGTTACTGGTCGGTCTATACGGTCAACAAGTTCTGGCAGGCCGACTCCGGAACGAACTATGTCAAATACAACGATCACGACATGCAGCAGCTGCTGGCGCGCGTGAACGACAGGACCGAGCATCCCGACCGTCCGTGGGTCGTCGAAGAGATCCGCAACGGCCGCAAACAGTGGGTCTACTACGGCAACTACGACTGGTGGGACATGCTCTTCCAGCAGCGTCGGCCCGTGCAGCAGCACAACATCTCGCTCAGCGGCGGCACGAAGGACATCAAATACCTCGTCTCGGGCGCCTATGACCGCCAGGAAGGTATTCAGCGCGCACATCCCGACGTGTATAACAAATACAACCTGCGTGCGAAACTCGATTTTCGGATCAACCGGTGGGCAACGCTCTCGAACAACACGTCGTTCTTCTCGTCGAATTACAAGTCTCTGGGAGACGGCAGCGTAGACAACACCATCGCTTACAGCGCCCGCCACGCACTGGCCAACTTCCCCATGAAGAACCCCGACGGATCGTGGCTTTACAGCACGCCGTATCTCGATTACAAGATCGCCAACGGACGCCACATCCTGCTCAACGAGGGCACGCACCGCAACGTCGACCGCTCGAACGACTTCTCGAACACGACACGCCTGGTCATCACGCCGTTCAAGACGTTGAGCATCACGGGTGACTTCACCTACCGCCTCTACCAGAACCGCAATACGAGCCGCAGTTCCGCAATGAACTACCGCGAATACCCCGACGGGCCGCTGCTCGCCTACGACACGGGCGCCGGCATGAACCAGCTCGACGAAGTGGTTCAGACGCGCAACTACTATTCGGCCAACGTCTACGCCAACTACGACGAAACGTTCGGCGAGGCGCACCACGTGTCGGCAACCGCCGGATTCAACTACGAAACGTGGTCCAGCAAGAACGTCTCGGTGGCAGGCATCAACCTCTCCTCCATAAACCTCGACGACCTGAATCTGGCAACGGGCTCTCCCACGGAGGGCGCTTACGGCGGCGGCCAGAACGAATACGCCCTGGCAGGCTTCTTCGCCCGTATCAACTACGACTACAAAGGGCGCTACCTCTTCGAGGTGAGCGGACGCTACGACGGATCATCGCGTTTCGCACCGGGCAACCGCTGGGGCCTGTTCCCCTCGGCATCGGCCGGATGGCGCATCTCCGAGGAGCCGTTCTTCGGCAACGCCAAAGACCTGGTGGACAACCTCAAGCTGCGCGCTTCGTTCGGCAGCCTGGGCAACCAGAACGTGTCGTCCTACTACACCTACATGCGCCTGATCACGAACAACGATTTCAGCAACTACACCTTCGACGGCAGCATAAAGGGCAAATACTCCTCGCTGGGCGCCCCCGTAGCCTCCGACCTGACCTGGGAAACCGCCCAGCAGTGGGACCTGGGTCTGGATCTCACCATGCTGAACAACCGGCTCAACTTCACCGGCGACGTCTACATCCGCGACACGAAGGACATGCTGACCGACGGAATGGCGCTGCCCGGCGTATACGGGGCCGATTCGCCCAGCATGAACTCCGCCGAACTGCGCACGAAGGGTTATGAACTCTCCGTCAGCTGGCGCGACCAGTTCAAACTCGCCGGCAAACCGTTCGAATACAGCGTCGGTTTCAACATCAGCGACTACAAGAGCGTCATCACCAAATACGACAACAACCCGAACAAGTCATTGACCAACCTGACAAAGGGAGATTATTACGTCGGCATGGAGATCGGCGAAATCTGGGGCTTCAAGACCGACGGGTTCTTCAAGACCACCGAAGAGGCGCAGGCCTATGCCAAAGAGGTCGACCTGAGTTACAGCACGGGCCGTCTGACCGGCGGCTGGCAGGCCGGCGACCTGAAGTTCGTCGACCTCGACGGCAACGGCGTCTGGGGAGTCGGCAACGACACCGTCGACAAGCCGGGCGACCGGACGATCCTGGGCAACTCGCTCCCGACGCTCTCCTACGGCATCAACGCCTCGATCCGCTGGATGGGCTTCGACGCTTCGGTCTTCTTCCAGGGAACCGGCAACCACTACTGGTATCCCCACGGAGAAATGATGCCTTTCTGGGGCTGCTATTCCTATCCCTACCTCTCCTACCTCCCGACGGATTTCCTCGGCAAGGTATGGGCTGAGGACAATCCCAACTCCTATTTCCCGCGCGCAAGAGCCTATTCTTCATCGGGAGGTTATCTGAGCAAGGTCAACGACCGTTACCTGCAGAATATCCGCTACCTGCGCCTGAAAAACCTGACCGTCGGCTACACGATCCCCGCGACCCTCACCAAGAAGGCCGGCATCGACCAGATCCGCATCTATTTCTCGGGCGAGAACCTCTGCTACTGGTCGCCGCTCAAAAAGAACTCCAAGTACGTCGATCCCGAAGCGGCTATCAACCGTTCCGGCGTGAACAACAACGCCTACTATCCGTGGGCCAAGACGTTCATGTTCGGCATCGACATCACCTTCTAATAATTTCAAAATCCGAATACCATGAAGCGATTAATCATACTGGCAGCAACGCTGATTGCAGGATTATCGGCCTGCGACTCCCTGCTGGACAAAGAACCGTTGGATCGGGTGACGCAGTTCGACTATTTCAAGACGAGAAGCGACCTGGAACTCTTCTCCAATCCCTTTTACGACAACCTGCTGGACAAGACGCCCTACGATGAGCAGAACGACCTGCTCGTTCAGATGACCCTCTCCGATGTTCTCTACGGAGGCGACAAGCGCACCGTTCCGAACACCGGCGGCGGCTGGTCGTGGGGCAACCTGCGCCGCATAAACACCCTGCTGGAATATGTCGATCAATGCGAGGACAAGAAGGCCGTGACCGAATATACGGCCCTGGCCAAATTCTTCCGCGCCGCCTTCTATTTCGACAAGGTGAAACGCTTCGGCGACGTGCCCTGGTACGAGGTGCAGCTCGGCTCGGCCGACGAAGCGCTCTACAAACCGCGCGATTCACGCGAACTGATCATGACCAATATGATCAAGGATATCGACGAAGCCATCAACAGCGGCGGTCTTACGGAGGATATATCGACCTACCGCGTTAACAAATGGGCGGCGCTGGCGCTGAAAGCGCGGTTCTGCCTCTTCGAGGGAACCTACCGCAAATACCACGGCATCAACCTCGAAGGACATGACTACACCTATTATCTGGAGGAAGCCGCCAAGGCTGCCAAAACGATCATCGACGAAGGTCCCTACAAGCTCTACTCCACCAAAACTCCGGACAAGGACTACATGATGCTCTTCGCACAGGAGAATGCCAGCACCGAAGAGTATATCCTCGCCATCCGGAACAGCTACGAGGCCCAGGTCTACCACAATGCGACGGCCTACACGCTGCTGCCGACACAGGGCCGCCCGGGCTACACCCGCAAATTCATCAACATGTACCTGATGAAGGACGGCACGGCATTCACCGACAAATTTAAGACAGAGTGGCAAACAATGCCTTTCACCGAGGAGGTGAAGGACCGCGACCCGCGCCTGGCGCAGTCGATCCGCACCCCGGGTTACAAGCGCATCGGCGCCAAGCGGGTACAGGGACCCGATCTCGGCGTCACGATCACCGGCTACCAACCCATCAAATTCGTTCAGGACACGACGGCCTCGGGAGGACAGATCGACCGCAACGACCGTTCGACCTGCGACATGCCGGTTTTCCGCTATGCCGAAGTGCTGCTCAACTATGCCGAAGCCAAGGCCGAACTGGGATCGCTCTCGCCTGATGATCTGAATATCACCGTCAACGAAATCCGAAGCCGGGTGGGGATGCCGGCCCTCACCATGAGGGATCTCGACAAACAACCCGACTGGTATCTTTCGTCCGAGGAGTACGGCTATCCCAATGTGACCGGCTCCAACGAAATCGTAAACGCCATTCTGGAAATCCGCCGCGAACGAACCGTCGAGCTGATCCAGGAGGGTTTCCGCCTTCAGGATCTGTATCGCTGGAAAGCCGGCTATTGCATCGACCAGGCCATTTCCGGCATGTATTTCCCGGGCCCCGGCGAATACAAGCTTGCGGGCAAAGAAACGGCCGATCTGATTCTCTATAAGGCAGGAGAGACCAAACCCCAAGCCGGCGAAGGAGTTTCGGTATACGAACTCGGTTCGGACATCATTCTCTCCGAGGGGGACAAAGGCTATGTCTACTATCATAAAACCGTAGAGAATCTGCGCACTCCGTTCAACGAGGAACGCGATTACCTCTACCCGATTCCCAGCGGCGAGCGTTCGCTCAACCCGAACCTCACGCAGAATCCGGGATGGAGCGACGGACTCGATTTTTAAGTCGGAAATAACCTAAAAAACAAGATTATGAGATTTGTAAAATATATGACAGCCCCGATCCTCATGGCGGCCCTATGTTCCTTCTGGGGCTGCGACAAGGATGAGGACCACCTTTCCGAAGCTGTTCTGGCGAGCGCCAACACCTTGAATTTCGAAGCGGAAAGAGCGGCGGAAAAGATCATCACCATCTATGCCGACGCCGACTGGGTGACGGAAGTCCCCGACTGGGTGACGGTCACGCCCAACTCGGGAACCGGCGTCATGGACGTGACGGTTTCGGTGACCGACAACATGCGCGACGGCGCGGAGGACAATCCCCGCAAGGCCACCCTCGTCTTCAAGGGACGGACTCTTGCAAGCCGCGCACAGGTGCTCATCACGCAGAACGGAGACAAATACCGCGATGTGAAGGAGTACACGGCAGGTGAACTCGCCGCCCTGGCGGACGAAACGGTCATTTCCGTACCGTCGGCGATCGTCGTGGCCGTGACGACCAAAGGCTTCGTCATCAGCGACGACAAAAACACGGACAATATCTTCGTCTCGGACGCCACGACGGTTGCCGTCGGCGACAAGATTTCGCTCTTGGGCACCAAGTCGTCCGACTCGCAGAAACTCGCTACGGTAATCGACTGCGACGAGGTGACGGTTCTGTCCGGCGGAGCGGTGAACTACCCCGAACCGGAGGACATCAGCGCAAAGATCGACGACTACACCTCCTCCAAACGGGGATACGTCACCGTCAAGGGCGTTTTCAACGGCAGCACCCTCACCGTTTCGGAGGATGCCAAGTACTCGGTCAGCGTCGTGGACGCCCCGTCGAGTCTGGGCCTTTCCGCCCTGACCGGCCATATCGTAACCGTCACCGGCTACTACGCCGGTTTGGCCGAGCCTGTACAGCGCATCATGGCTACCGATGTCGAGGACAACGGCCTGAACGAGATCGTCTATTTCCTGGAGAACTTCGAATGGCTCGAACCGTGGTCCGTAGCAAGCGGTGTCGGCCAAACGGTCGAGACGGATAACCTCGAAGCAAAAGCGACAGCGCTTACCTCCATAACTGTCGATGGAGTGACTGCATTCGACGCTGTCGAAAAACTCGGTTACAAGTTTATCTACGACAAGAACGACAACAAACGCATCTACCTCCAGCAGAACTACCTCAAATTCGGCAAGACCGGCAATCACGCAGGTATCATTCTTCCTCCGATAGACGGGGTTCCCGAAGCAAAGGACAATGTGACACTCTCGTTCGACTGGTGCGGAATGCGCCAGGGGTCCGGCAAGATCGACCCCGTCAATCTGATCGTCATCTTCGAGAACGGCAGCGACAAAGTGCAGATCGACATACCCGAACTGGGATGGGAGGATGGTCACAAGCTCGAATGGGTTCGCGCCGAAGTCAGCCTGAAGGGCATTACGGTCAACAAGGATACGAAGATCACCATTACGCAGACGCAGTGGGAAGTCGGAACAGCCAACCGCTGGTTCCTCGACAATATCAAAATATCCGAACCGATCAAACTCTGATAACAGGAACCCTGTAAAACGAAATCAGCCGTTGACCCGTGAGTCAACGGCTGATTTTTTTTTTTCAGCGGAGGCGCAAAAAAACCGAAGTTTTCGCTCCGTTCCTCCGGCTACCGGCCCGCTCGCCGGAGGAAACACTCGATCGTGTTCTCCATCAGGCAGCAGATCGTCATAGGCCCGACGCCGCCCGGCACGGGCGTGATCACCGAGGCCTTGGGTTCGATGGCCGCGAAATCGACATCGCCGCACAGTTTGCCCGTCTCCGGGTCGCGGTTCACCCCCACGTCGATCACCACGGCGCCCGGCGACACCATCTCCGCCGTGACGAACTTCGGCCGCCCGATGGCCACCACCAGAATCTCCGCCCCGCGCGTCACTTCGGCAAGGTTGCGCGTACGACTGTGGGCCATCGTCACCGTAGCGTTCGCGTCCAAGAGCAGTTTCGACACGGGAAGTCCCACGATATTGCTGCGGCCGATCACCACGGCGCGTTTGCCGGCGATCTCCACGCCTGCGGCCCGCAGCATCTTGAGAATGCCTTTCGGGGTGCAGGGGAGCGTGCAGGGCTGTTTCTGCCACAGCGCCGCAACGTTCAGGGGATGGAAGCCGTCGACATCCTTCTGTTTGTCGATGGCGGCGATCACCTTGTCCTCGTCGATATGTTTCGGAAGGGGCAGCTGGACCAGAATGCCGTCCACCTCGTCATCGAGGTTCAGGGCCGTGATGATGTCCAGCAGTTCGGCCTCGGAAACGGACTCGGGCTTTCGGATCGTGGTATTGCGGATGCCCACCTCGGCCGAAGCCTTGGCCTTGCCCGTCACATAGCTCACGCTGCCGGGGTCCTCGCCCACGAGGATGACAACCAGATGGGGCACACGGCCGTATTTCGCGGGGAAGGTCTTCACCTCGTCCGCCATTTCAAGTTTCAGTTTCGCTGAAAGTTCTTTTCCGCTGATTATTTTTGCCATATATCGCTCGTATTATCTTTCCAAATCGTCGAAAGCCCGGTGGCCGATGTCGGTGCGGTGGAACAGATTGTCGCAGTCGATGCGGGCCACGTCGGCCAGCGCATTCCTCCGCGCTTCGGCCAGGTCCCTGCCCTTGCCCACCACGAACAGCACGCGGCCTCCGTTGGTGAGAATCCGCCCGCCGTCGGCCCGGGTCCCCATGTGATAAACAGCCCCTTCGACGCGGTCCAGTCCCTTGATTTCGTGTCCTTTTTCGTAGTCGCCCGGATAGCCTTTCGAGGCCAGCACGATGCCCAGCGCGGCGAAATCGTGCCACTCCAGCTGCGTATCGCGTCCCTCGGCCACGGCGCAGAAGATGTCGGCGATGTCGCTCTTCAGACGCGGCAGCACCACCTCGGTCTCGGGATCGCCGAAACGGGCGTTGAACTCGATGACCTCGATACCCCGCGCAGTCTTCATCAGTCCGCCGTAGAGCACGCCCTCGAAGGGACACCCCTCGGCGATCATCGCGTCGGCCACGGGCTGCATGATCTTCTCCAGGGCATAGCGTTCGTCCTCCGCCGTCACGAACGGCAGGGGCGAATAGGCGCCCATACCGCCCGTATTGGGACCCTCGTCGCCGTCGTAGGCCCGTTTATGGTCCTGCGCCAGCGCCATCGGCCACACCTTATGTCCCGAAACGAAGCACATGAACGAAAACTCGGGACCTTCGAGGTAATCCTCGACGACCACCTTGCCCTCGCCGAACTTGTCGTCGAGCAACATATCCCGCAACGCCGCTTCGGCCTCGGCCATCGTCCGGGCGATCACCACGCCTTTTCCGGCGGCCAGTCCGTCGTATTTCAGCACTGCGGGCAGAGGACGCCCCTGCACATAGGCCAACGCCCCGGCATAGTCGGTGAATGCGCGGAATCCGGCTGTCGGGATGGCATATTTAGCCATCAGCCGTTTGGCGAACTCCTTCGACGACTCGATGCGCGCCGCAGCCTTCGTCGGACCGAAGATGCGCAGCCCCGCGGCCCTGAAGCAGTCGACGACACCCGCCGCCAGCGCCACTTCGGGACCCACGACCGTGAGGCCGATGCCCCGCTCCGCGGCAAAGTCACGCAGGCGTTCCACCTCGGTTTCACGAATGGCCACACACTCGGCCTGCCGGGCGATGCCCGCATTCCCGGGTGCGCAGTAAATTTTTTCGACCTGCGGCGAACGCGACAGCGCGTCGACAATGGCGTGTTCGCGGCCTCCGCCGCCTATAACCAGTACCTTCATAAACAAAATCTCTTTTTATCGCAGAACAAACTCCGCAGATTCCGGCACTTTTTTCCGCAAAAAGTGCCACAAAAACTCTCCGACGATACCTCCGCCTGCCCGGAACGGTCTAACGCTGGCTCCGGGCGACTATTCGCGGGTTTGTAAACAAACCGTCCCCTCCGCTCGCGCTTTTAGCCCGTCCCTTGCCAACGGCTCCGGTATCCGGTCGGATTTCTGTACTACCCAAAAATAGTAACGCCGGTGATACTAATGCTTGAAGTGCCTCTCACCGGTGAATACCATGGCGATGCCCTTCTCGTCGGCCTTCCGGATCGAATCCTCGTCGCGGACCGAACCGCCGGGCTGCACGATCGCCGTCACGCCGTATTCGGCGGCCAGCGTCACACAGTCGTCGAAGGGGAAGAAACCGTCCGACGCCAGCACGAGGCCCTCGGTGACGCCTGCGGCATGCGCCTGCTTCAGGGCGATCTCCGCCGAGCCGATGCGGTTCATCTGTCCGGCGCCGACGCCCAGCGTCCGGCCGTCCTTCACCGCCACGATGGCGTTCGACTTCACGTGTTTGACGATATGCCAGCCGAAATTGAGGTCCTCCATCTGCTCCGCAGCGGGCTTCGCCTTCGTGACGCACATATCGGCCGTAACGGCCTTCGTCGCCACGTCGAGGTCCTGCACCAGCAGGCCGCCGTTGACGCTCACATACTGTTTGGGATCGACGTCGCCCTTGTCCATCTTGACTTCGAGCAGGCGCAGGTTCTTCTTCGTCGAGAGCACTTCGAGCGCCCCCTCGTCGAACGCAGGAGCCATGATGATTTCGAGGAAGATCGGCTTCATCAGCTCGGCGGCCTCGCGAGTCACCGTGCAGTTCGTGGCGACGATGCCGCCGAAGATCGACACCTTGTCGGCCTCGTAAGCCTTGGTCCACGCCTCGACGACGTCTTTGCCCGTGGCCGCGCCGCAGGGGTTCATGTGCTTGAGACCCACGCAGAACGGCTTGTCGAACTCGCGCACGATGCACAGCGCGGCGTTGGCGTCCTGAATGTTATTGTAGGACAGTTCCTTGCCGTTGAGCTGTCTGGCGAATGCCAGCGAATAGGGCACCTCCTTCCCTTCGCGGTAGAATTTGGCCGACTGGTGGGGGTTTTCGCCGTAGCGCAGCGACTGCACGAGGTCGAACTCGAGGAAAAGCTTCTCGTTCAGACCCGCCTGCGCGCGCATATAGGCGGCGATCATCGCGTCGTACTCGGCGGTATGCGTATAGGCTTTGGCCGAGAGCTTCAGGCGCGTGGCCTTTTCGGTATTGCCGCCGGCGCGAATCTCGTCCAGAATCGCGTCATAGTCCGCGGGGTCGCACACCACCGTCACGTCGGCCCAGTTCTTGGCCGCCGAGCGAAGCATCGAAGGTCCGCCGATGTCGATGTTCTCGATGGCGTCCTCCATCTTCACGCCGGGTTTCGAAATCGTCTCCCGGAACGGATAAAGGTTCACGCAGACCATGTCGATGAACTCGATATGATTATCCTTCAGGGCTTTCAGGTGCTCCGGATCGTCGCGGCGGGCCAGCAGTCCGCCGTGCACGTTGGGATGCAGGGTCTTCACGCGGCCGTCGCAGATCTCGGGGAATCCCGTCACGTCGCTGATGTTGATTACCTCCACGCCGCTGTCGGCCAGGAGCTTCATCGTACCGCCCGTGGCGATCACCTCCCAGCCCAGAGTCCGCAGCCCTTTGGCAAACTCCACGACACCGGTCTTGTCACTTACACTAATTAATGCGCGCATTATTCGATCAGTTTTTTAATAGTTTCAATGTATAACGGATATTCCACGGCATGAATCATCGCTTCCAGTTCCCCGATGTCATCGCCCTCGTAGGGAAAGGCCCGCTGGGCGATGATGCGTCCGCCGTCCAGCTCGGCGTCGACGTAATGGATCGTCACGCCGAAGACCTTGACGCCGTATTCCAGCGCCTGCTCGATGGCATGCGCCCCGCGGAAGGCCGGCAGCAGCGAGGGGTGGATGTTGATGATCCGCCCGCCGTAGGCCCCCAGCAGCACGTCGCCCACAATGCGCATATAGCCCGCCAGGCAGACCAGCTCCACGCCCGCGGCATCCAGCCGCGCGACGATCTCCCGCTCGTAGTCGGCCTTCGAGGCATATTGCTTCGGCGCGAAGACGAACGCCCCGACCTCGTGAGCGGCAGCCCTTTCGACCACCTTCGCACCGGGTTTGTCGCAGACCATCAGCACCACTTCGGCATCCAGCACGCCCCGCTCGCAGGCCGTGACGATGGCTTCGAAGTTCGTGCCGCTGCCGCTGGCGAAAACCGCAAGGCGCCGCATCCCTCTATCGGATGACGACACCCTCGGTGTCGGTTACGCGTCCGATGACCGTGGCACGCTCGCCCTGCTCCGTGAGGATGCCGATGGCCTTCTGCGCCTCGGCGGCATCGAGGGCGATGACCATGCCGATGCCCATGTTGAAGATGTTGAACATCTCGCGGTGGGCCACCTTGCCGTACTTTTCGAGGAAGCGGAACACGGGCAGAATCTCCCACGACCCTTCGTCGATCTCAAGCCCCTGCCCCTCGCGGAGGATGCGGGGAATATTTTCGTCGAAACCGCCACCCGTGATGTGGCTGATGCCGTGCACGTCGCAGTTGCGAACCACCTCCAGCACCTGCTTCACATAGATTTTCGTCGGCGTGAGCAGCACCTCGCCGAGCTGTTTGTTCGACAGTTCGGGATAGGACTCGCGCAGGTTCAGGCAGTTGTCCGCGACGATCTTGCGCACGAGGCTGAAGCCGTTGGAGTGCACGCCGCTCGACGCAACGCCCACCAGCACGTCGCCCGCCCTGACCTTCGAACCGTCGATCAGTTGCGACTTCTCCACGACGCCCACCGTGAATCCGGCGATGTCGTATTCACCCTCGGCGTACATGCCCGGCATCTCGGCGGTCTCGCCGCCCACCAGCGCACAGCCGGCCTGACGGCAGCCGTCGGCGACACCCGCGACGATGGCCTCGATCTTCTGGGGTTCATTGCGCCCCACGGCCACGTAGTCGAGGAACACCAGCGGTTCGGCGCCCTGCGCCAGCACGTCGTTGACGCACATGGCCACGGCATCAATGCCGATCGTATCGTGCTTGTCCATCTCGAAGGCCAGCTTGAGTTTGGTTCCCACGCCGTCGGTCCCGCTCACGAGCACCGGTTCCTTCACCTTGAGGGCCGAGAGGTCGAACATACCGCCGAAGGCGCCGATGTTGCCCATCACACCCAGACGCGAGGTCGAGGCCACATGCTTTTTGATGCGCCGCACCACTTCGTATCCGGCTTCGAGATTCACGCCGGCCTTTTCATAACTTTGAGCCATAGCAATATATGGTTTAAATAATTTAAATTCCCTGTTTTTATCCCCATTCTCCGGGCCCGTCATTGGGAGGCATCGCCAGATGCCGTGGCAATCCGGGAAAAATGCCGTAACGTCACAACACCGGTTCAGATTGCCGCGTCGGACCTGCGTCCTCCTCGCAATGACCGCTTCGCGTCCGCTAACATTTTACGTCCTTGTTGGCCTCCTCGGGCGACTGGTAGAGCGCCGTGGGATACTGCCCCGTGAAGCAGGCCATGCAAAGTTCCTTGCGGCTGCCCGCCTTCAACAGCGACTCGGGCGAGAGGAACACCAGCGAATCGGCGCCGATCTCCTCGCAGACCCCCGCCGTGTTCTTGCGGGCCGAGATCAGCTCCTCGCGTGTCGAGGTGTCCACGCCGTAGAAGCAGGGATCGGTCATCGGGGGACTGGCGATGCGCACGTGCACTTCGGTGGCTCCCGCCTCCTTGAGCATCGTGACGATGCGCCGCGAGGTCGTGCCGCGCACGATCGAGTCGTCGACCAGCACCACGCGCTTGCCCCTGACGATCGAACGCACGGCCGAAAGTTTCATCCTCACGCCCTTCTCGCGCAGCTCCTGCGAGGGCTGGATGAAGGTGCGGCCGATATACTTGTTCTTGATAAGCCCCATTTCATACGGCAGTCCGCTCGCCTCGGCGTAACCCATCGCGGCGCTGAGGCTCGAATCGGGCACGCCGACCACGATGTCCGCCTCGGCGGGAGCCTCCTTCCAGAGCAGGCGTCCCGACTCCTTGCGGTAGGCGTGGACGTTGCAGCCGTCGATGTCGCTGTCCGGGCGTGCGAAGTAGATGTACTCCATCGAACACATTTCGTGACGCTTGTACATCGAGTAGTCGCGGCTGCGGATGCCCTGTTTATCAATCGTCACGATCTCGCCCGGCTCGACGTCGCGCACGAACTCCGCGCCCAGCACGTCGAACGCGCACGTTTCGCTCGACACCACCCATCCGTCGCCCAGCTTGCCGATCGACAGCGGACGCAGGCCGTACTTGTCACGGCAGGCGTAGATGCGGTTGGCCGTCATAATCAGGAAGGCGAAAGCCCCTTCGAGCATGTTCAGCGCGTCGATGATCGAGAAGATGCGCGGCCGGTCGTGGTAGCGCGTCTCCTTCTTGATCAGGTGGGCCAGGATCTCGCTGTCGGAAGTCGACTGAAACAGGCTGCCCTTGTTTTCGAGGTGGCGGCGCAGCAACTCCGAATTGACGATATTGCCGTTATGCGCCAGCGCGAAGTCGCCCGTGTTGTGGCGGAAGAGGAACGGCTGGACATTCTCCATGCCGCCGCCTCCGGCCGTGGTGTAACGCACATGGCCGATGGCCGTGGAACCTTTCAGCGTGGCGAGTTTCGCCTCGTCGAAAACCTCCGTCACCAGCCCTCCGCCCTTGATGCGGCGGAACGTGCCGCTCTCGTCCACCGAGACGATGCCGGCCCCCTCCTGCCCGCGGTGCTGCAAGGCGTGGAGACCGTAATAGGTCAGCGACGCGGCGTTCGGCACTCCGTAGATGCCGAACACCCCGCACTCCTCGTGCAATTCACGGTCGCGGATCACTTCCATCATACTACCCGACGATTTTTTGCAGGCGCGCCAGAATCTCCTCGTAAGCCTCGCGGACCTTGCCCAGGTCGCGGCGGAAACGGTCCTTGTCGAGTTTCTCGTTGGTCGTGGCATCCCACAGACGGCAGGTGTCGGGCGACACCTCGTCGGCCAGCACGATCTCGCCGTCCGACGTCTTGCCGAACTCGATCTTGAAGTCCACCAACTTGATGTTCATCTTCAGGAACAGCTCCTTGAGCACCTCGTTGATCTTGGCCGTCATGGCGTACATCTCGTTCAGCTCCTCGTACGTAGCGGCGCCCAGCGCAACGGCGTGATGGTCGTTGATCAGCGGGTCGCCCAGCTCGTCCTTCTTGTAGCAAATGTCGAAAATGACGTTCGAGGGCTGCGTGCCCTCCTCGATGCCGAGACGCTGGGCCATCGAACCGGCGATGACGTTGCGCACGATCACCTCCAGCGGAATGATCGTCACCCGGCGGCAGACCTGATCGCGGTCGTTGATCGTCTCGATATAGTGGGTCTTCACGCCGGCCTTATACAGCTCCTTGAAGATCAGGGTCGAAATGGCGTTGTTCAGCACGCCCTTGTTCTCGATCGTAGCTTTCTTGATGTTGTTGAAAGCCGTAGCGGCATCCTTGTAGTGGATGATGATCTTATCAGGATCGTCCGTGCGAAAAACCTGTTTTGCCTTGCCCTCGTAGAGCATTTCGAGCTGTTTCATGTTGTTTGGGTGTTTTTTGATTATTTGATTCGTTGTCTCATTTCATATTGAAGTCCACCACGATCGGACGGTGATCCGAGGGGTGCCAGAAATTCGAAAGTTTGGCCGGATCGCGGACCGGCTCGGTGTAGGCGTCGGTCACCACGTCGGCATGCGTGATGCGCTCGTAGAGCGGCGGCGTGCAGTAAACGAAGTCGATGCGCGACTTGCCGCCCGTCGTGGTCTTGAACTCCCCGGGATATTTCCCGGCGATCACGTCCACATAAGGCGTGTGCCGGAGAATGTAGTCGTGCACCAGGAAACGCGTGTCGCCCGCCGGATATTTGTAGAACCAGTTGTCGCGCGACGAACGCGCGTTGAAGTCGCCCATCATCATCCAGAACTGCTTTTCGGCGCCCGGAACCGAATGGATCGTATGGTTGCAGATGTATTCCATCTCCATGCGGCGGTATTTGTCGCCGCCGTTCTCGGCACGGCTCGCATCGCGGTCTTTAGCCTCGAAGGCATACCCCTGCGGCCAGGTGTGAAGCGTTACGATGTTGACCGTCTTGCCGTTCTTCTCGATGCGCGCCCAGCCCGCTCCATGCGTCACCACGCTGTCGGGTTTCGAGCCGACGATACGTTCGACGTTCTCGATCGGGTATTTCGACGTGATCACCTGCGGGTAATTGTCGCGGTGTCCGCCCACATACCAGTATTTGTGGCCGTAACGGGCGGCCAGTTCGCCCCAGTTCCCGACCAGATAACGGTCGGCGACATCCATCTTGTCGGCCGTGCCGGTCTTGTAGATCGACTGCGCCTCGCACCAGACGCAGACGTCCGGATCGTACGCCTTGACCCACTCCACGAACTTGTCGTAGTTGTCGCCCTGCCCGGACCACATTCCGTTCTGAATGTTCCAGTACAGCAGGCGCATGTTGTTTTTCGGGTTCTTCGGGTTTTTCCGGGCATGAACGCAGACCGGAGCGAGCATCGCCGCAAGAAGCAGCACGCCGCAAAATCGGAACAGGGAGGTTTTCATCGGTTATCGTTTTTTTAAGGTTATTGCACTTTGCGGAAATAGGCCACGGCATTGGCGAACAACGACTGCTGCTTGTTGCCGGCGATGTTCTTGAACAGGTTGTTTTCGTAACGCTCCGTGTGGCCCATCTTTCCAAGAATCAACCCGTTCTGCGAGATGATGCCCTCGATGGCGTACGACGATCCGTTGGGGTTCCAGGGAGCCTCTGCCGTGGGGTTCCCTGCGGCATCGGCGTACTGGAAAGCCACCTGCCCGTTGGCGAACAGCTCGCGGGCAAGCTCCTCGCTCACCACGAACTTGCCCTCGCCGTGGCTGACGGCAATCGAATGCAGTTCACCCGGACGGAAGCCGCGGAGCCACGGGGAAGCGGTCGTCGCGACGCGCGTCGAGACGATCTGCGAAATATGACGGTTGACGTCGTTGCGGAACAGCGTCGGCGACTCCTTGGTGACCATGCCCAGACGTCCGTAAGGCAAAAGGCCCGACTTGACCAACGCCTGGAAACCGTTGCAGATGCCCAGGATCAGGCCTCCGCGGTCGGTCAAAGCGTGGATTTCGTCGCGAATATCCTTATTGTTCAACACATTGACAATGAATTTGGCGCTTCCGTCGGGTTCGTCGCCCGCCGAGAAGCCGCCTGCGAGCACGAAGATGTGCGCCCGGCGGATATGCTCCTTCATTTCGGCGATCGAGCGCAAAACGTCGTCGCCGGCGATGTTGCACAAGACGCTCGTCCGGACCTCGGCCCCCGCCGCGCGGAACGCCTTGGCGGTGTCGTAGTCGCAGTTCGTGCCGGGGAACACCGGAATATAGACCACCGGGGTCTCGACCGCCTCGCCGGGATAAACGAACGTTTTCGGGGCGGGTGCGGAGGTCATCACCTCCGCCGAGTTCCGGCCCTTGTCGGGGTAAACGGCCGCGAATTTCTCCGTATTGGCCTTGTAAAGCTCTTCGAGCGGCATCTTCACCCCGCTGACCGTCAGCGCCTCCTCGGCAACGGTGAAGCCCAGCAGTTCGGCATGCGGATATTCCAACGTGCCCTCGCACTCGACGAGGATCGAGCCGTAGGCGTATTCATACAATTTCGGCTCGTCCATCGTCACCTCCGCGCCGATGCCGTTGCCGAAAGCCATCTTGGCAAGGCCCTCTCCGACGCCGCCGAAGCCCACGGACCACGCCGAGAGGATTTTCCCGGACTCGATCCGCCCGCTGACGAACGCAAAGTTCTCCTTCAGCTGCGCCGTGTCGGGCATCCGGTTCTCCAGCGGAGTATGGCGGACGAGGTAAATGCGATGTCCTGCGCCTTTGAGGTCGGTGGAAATGACCTTCGAAGCGTCGACCGTCGTGATGCCGAAGGCCATCAGCATCGGCGGAACGTTGATGTCCTGGAACGTGCCCGACATCGAGTCCTTGCCGCCGATCGAAGGCAGGCCCAGTTCGACCTGCATCTTCAGCGCACCGAGCAGCGCGCCGAGCGGCTTGCCCCACGACTCGGGATTCCGGGTCATACGCTCGAAATACTCCTGATAGGAGTAACGCATCCGATCGTAACGCGCACCCGCGGCCACGACCTTCGCCGCAGCTTCCACGACGGCATAGGCCGCGCCGTGGTAGGGACTCCACGAAGCCACATAGGGGTTGTAGCCGAAGGCCATGATGCTGGCCGTGTCGGTATAGCCGTCCGTGGGGAGTTTCTGCACCGAGACCTGCGTCTCGCTGCGCTGCATGCGGCCGCCGAAGGGCATCAGCACCGTCGAGCGGCCGATCGTCGCGTCGAACATCTCCACGAGGCCCCGCTGCGAGACGACATTGTTATCCTTGAGGTTGTTCGTAAAACGCTCGGCGAGGGTCTCCCCCGCCACTTCACGGGCAAAGGGATCGCGGTTTTCCACCGCACCGATCCGCGCCTCGGCATAATGCTTCGCCCCGGCGCTGTCGATGAATTCGCGCTTGAGGTCCACGACCTTCCTGTCGCCGTTGAACATCCGCATGCGCGCCGTGTCCGTCACGTCGGCCACGTGCACCGCCTCGATGTTCTCCTCGCGGCAGTATCCCATGAACTCCTCCATGTCCTTCGCCTCGACCACCACCGACATGCGTTCCTGCGACTCGCTGATGGCGAGTTCCGTGGAGTTCAGACCGCTGTACTTGGTCTTCACGCGGTCGAGGTAGATGTCCAGCCCGTCGGCCAGTTCGCCGATGGCGACGCTGACGCCGCCGGCACCGAAGTCGTTCGATTTCTTGACGAGGCGCGTCACCTCCGGACGGCGGAACAGCCTCTCGAGCTTGCGCTCCTCGGGGGCGTTGCCCTTCTGCACCTCGCTGCCGCAGGTTTCGAGCGACTTGGCGTCGTGCTCCTTCGAAGAGCCGGTCGCACCGCCGATGCCGTCGCGGCCCGTGCGGCCGCCGAACATGATGATTTTATCACCCGGTGCGGGACGCTCGCGGCGGACGTTCGCAGCCTTCACGGCCCCCACCACAGCCCCCACTTCGAGGCGTTTGGCGACATAGTCGTCGTGATAAATCTCGCGGACATGGGTCGTAGCCAGTCCGATCTGGTTGCCGTAGCTCGAATAGCCCGCCGCGGCCTTCTTCGAAATGACGCTCTGCGGCAGTTTTCCGGAAAGGGTCTCCGACACAGGCAGGTAAATGTTTCCCGCGCCCGTCACGCGCATCGCCTGATAGACGTAGCTGCGGCCCGACAGCGGGTCGCGGATGGCGCCGCCCAGACAGGTCGAAGCCCCGCCGAACGGTTCGATCTCGGTCGGATGGTTGTGGGTTTCGTTCTTGAACTGCAACAGCCACTTCTCGGTCCGCCCGTCTACATCGACGTCGATGTAGACCGAGCAGGCGTTGTTCTCCTCCGAGACCTCCAGATCGTCCAACAGGCCTTTCTGCCGGAGGTAGCGCGCGCCGATGGTCGCCATATCCATCAGGCAGAGGCTCTTGTGCTCACGGCCCAGTTCGCGGCGGATACGCAGGTACAGCGCCAGCGAATCTTCGATCTCCTCCTTGACGAACGACTCCTCGACGGTGATGCCCTCCAGCTCGGTCGTGAAGGTCGTGTGGCGGCAGTGGTCGCTCCAGTAAGTGTCGAGGATGCGCAGCTCGGTTTCGTAGGGATCGCGCTCCTCCGAACGGAAGTATTTCACCACCTCGCGCAGGTCGTCGGCGTTCATCGCCAGACCCATCGTCTTGCAGTAAGGCTCCAGTTCGGAATCCGCCATCTCCCGGAACCCTTCGAGCGCCTCGACGGGCTTCACTTCGGCCTGCTCCATGTCGCTGAGCACCGAGAGGTCCTTCTCACGCGATTCGACGGCGTTGATGTAGTAATGCCGGATCTTCGCCAGCTCCCCGTCGGTCGTCTTGTCATCGAAAACGAGCAGCCTCGACGAGCGGATGTCGACCCGGGCCTCGGGATCGATCAGCCGCACGCAGTCGACGGCCGAAGCGGCGCGCTGGTCGAACTGCCCGGGCAGATACTCCACGGCGATATACTTGCGCCCCGCGAGGTCGAACGTGTCGGTCACCGAGTCGGTCACCACCTCGCCGAAAACCGTATAGCGGCTCTTTTCCAGCAGCTCTTCGCTGAAGCCGAAAAGGTCGTAGACGCAGAGCAGGCGCACCTCGCCCAGCGACAGGTTCAGATTGGTGTTCAGCTCGCGGCGCAGGCTCTCGGCCTCGACCCGGAAGCGGGGTAATTTCTCGACAAAAATGCGGTAATTGGTCGTATTATTCATTTATCTCTGTTTGTATTTCATTCATCGTTCAGCGGCTCAATACGCCGTTATCACGTCCTTTGGCCGTGTACGTAAGCGCCCCCGGAGGGGACACTTGCCTGCGGGACGGCCCGATCGGTTATTTCACAAAACGTCCGGCCCATTCGGCCCCGAACCGTGCGGCATCCATCCCCACGAACGTGATGTGGCCCATCTTGCGCTTGGGACGGCTCTCCGTCTTGCCGTAGAGGTGGACATATACGCCCGGGAGGTTCTCCGCGGCGATTCGCTCCGCGGCTTCGAGATCCTGTCCCAGAATGTTTTTCATCACCGTGGGAGCCACCGGCTGCGGCTCCTGCAAAGGCTCCCCGACCAGATAGCGGACCAGTTCGCGGAACTGGTTCGTGGTCGCGCCTTCGATGGTGTAGTGACCCGAGTTATGCGGGCGCGGGGCCATCTCGTTGAAGTAGATTTCACCGCCCTTGATGAAATACTCGATGGCCAGGATGCCCCGATAGCCGCAATCGCGCATGAAACGCTCGCTCTGGGCCTTCATGCGCGCCAGCACCCCGGAATCGACTTCGGCAGGTACGATGCACAAATCCAGAATCCCGTCGCGGTGGACATTGCGCCCCACGGGAAAACTCACGACCCGCTCGCCGTCCGCCACCATCACGATGCTGGCCTCGGAATCGAACGGCACGAACTCCTCCAGGATGCAGGGAACCGCAAGCAGGGGCAGCGCCCCGGCGATGTCGGCCTCCGTCTTCAGCACCCGCTGCCCGTGGCCGTCGTAGCCCAGCGTGCGGGTTTTCAGCACGGCGGGAAGCCCCAGCCGCCGCACGGCTTCGCGCAGCGACGCTTCGTCGTCCACGGCCTCGAAACCGGGCGTGCGCAGCCCGTGGTCGCGGGCGTTCGACTTCTCGCGCAGGCGGTCCTGCGAATCGTAAAGGGGTTTGTAGCCCTGCGGGATGTTGTATTTCCCGCACAGCGGAATCAGAATATCCCCCGGTACGTTTTCGAATTCATAGGTCACCGCGTCGCTGCGGCGGCACAGTTCCTCGAGCGCCGCGGCATCGTCGTAGGCCGCAACGATATGATCGTCGCAAACGTTGAACGCCGGAGCGTCGGCCGCCGGGTCGAGGCACACGGTGCGCACGCCCAGTTCCCGCGCCTGCTCGGCGATCATCAGCCCCAGCTGACCGCCACCTATGATACCGATGGTCTTCATTAATCCGGCTTTATGTTGTTTATTCGTCATTCGTTGTTTTACTTTCGGCCGTTGTCATTCGCGGCGTGCCGCCGCGTTTATCAGTCTGCCCCATCCCAACCCCCTCTCTCGGGAGGAGCTTGTCGCACGCGGTTGGAAATTTCCCAACTATATTTCAGCCTTCAGCACATCCGCGGTCTGTTTGGCGCGGAAGGCGTCGAGTTTCGCCGCCAGAGCGGCATCCTGCAAAGCGAGGATCGACACGGCGATCAGCGCGGCGTTCTTCGCCCCGTTGATGGCCGTCGTGGCCACGGGAACGCCCGCAGGCATCTGCACGATCGACAGCAGCGAGTCCAGCCCGTTCAGGGCGCGCGACTTCACGGGAACGCCCACCACGGGCAGCGGAGTCATCGAGGCCACCATGCCCGGCAGGTGCGCCGCGCCGCCGGCCCCGGCGATGATCACGCCGATACCGCGCTCCCTGGCCGTCTTGGCGTATTCGCACAGCAGATCGGGCGTGCGGTGAGCGCTGACCACCCGTTTTTCGAAATCGACACCGAACGCTTCGAGCATGGCGACGGCTTCGGCCATCACCTCGTAGTCGCTCACAGAGCCCATAATCACGCCTACTTTCATATGAATTCGTTTTTTATATCACTTAAAAACCCGTCTCTTGAGCGGACGGAGAACCGGCGCCGGAACGCCCCGACCTGCCACCGCCCCTGAATCCCGTCTTTCGGACGGGTGAAAAAAGCAGACCGCCACGACATCGCATGTCATGGCGGTCTGGTATCTATCCGAGCACCCCACGAGCAGGCATCTGCTGCCCCAGGGACGCTGCACGTCGCATCTGCTGCTGACACGCCCGCGAATAGAAGGCAGCGGCCTGGCCCTGCTGTTTCTTTCGTTCGCGTTGGTCGATATTGCAGCCTGAATTCATGGGAATTAACCTAACAGTTGTAAAAACAACGTTACAAAAATAGCGCTTTTCGACATACTTTCAAAATTCCCGGACAGATTCTATCGACAATTTATCGA